>Ga0105094_10000050_pt1 | contig 41393 bp, 32 predicted proteins | sample PPLLak1March2015_2_FD_87023 | JGI IMG/M metagenome (GOLD analysis project Ga0105094, IMG submission 87023) | Freshwater sediment microbial communities from Prairie Pothole Lake near Jamestown, North Dakota, USA - PPLs Lake P8 Core (3) Depth... | ecosystem: Environmental > Aquatic > Freshwater >...
AAATGGGCTCTATCGCACCAGTTCGGTGCCGGTCTTGACTGCATGGAGGGATGACCATATTGTACGCTGTTATTTCATCCCCGAATACCGCCTTCGGCGGTTTAGCCGAATCTCGGAATGACAAACTAGCCGTAGAAGAAAAATTATCCCGTATGGACGGTTTTTACTAGATATAGCTCCGTGAACATCCGTGTGCCTGCGGCATATGTGTCCGCCATAATAATGCCTTGTAGTCATCTAAAGAAGAGGAGAACAACATGGAATACAACGATCTGATCCGAACACGCTACAGCGTGCGCGCCTACAAGCCCGACGCCGTAGAAGATGAAAAGCTGCAGCAGGTGCTGGAGGCGGCGCGCCTGGCGCCTACAGCTGCCAACCGGCAGCCATTCCAGATCATCGTCGTGCATACGAAAGGGCGAGAAGAAGAGCTGCGGCGCATCTACCACCGGGAATGGTTCAGCCAGGCGCCGTTGCTTCTGTGTGGCGTGGGAGTGCCGCGCCTGAGCTGGGTGCGAACTGACAACCGCCGCTATTTGGAGGTGGACGTGGCGATTGTGATGGACCACCTGATCCTGGCAGCCGCGAACCTGGGCCTGGGCACCTGCTGGGTGGCAGCTTTCAACGCTGAGGCGGCACGCGAGATCCTGAAGCTGCCGGATGAAGTCGAACCGCTGATCTTTACTCCATTGGGCTATCCAGCCGACCAGCCGGGCGTGAAAGAGCGCCAACCGCTGCCGGCGCTGGTGCGCTACGAGCACTGGTAGGCATCATGGATTATCCGCAGACCATCAGCACTCAATTGGGCTTCCGCAGCGCTCAGGCGGCGGCAGCGATCGAGCTGCTCGATGCTGGCAACACGCTGCCCTTCATCGCCCGCTACCGCAAGGAAGCCACCGGCGGGCTGGACGACGCGCAACTGGTGCAGCTCAGCGAGCTGCTGGGCAGACTGCGTGCTCTGGATGAACGCCGGCAAACGGTGCTGGCTTCGATTGCCGAGCAAGGCAAGCTGACTCCCGAGCTGGAAGCGCAGATCCAGGTAGTCGAGACGCTGACTGCATTGGAGGACCTGTACCAACCCTACAAGCCCAAGCGGCGCACACGCGCCAGCGTGGCACGCGAGCGCGGGCTGCAGCCGCTGGCGGATTTAATCCTGGGGCAGGCGCGGCTGGATGGATCGCTGGGAGAGGTCGCCCAGGCGTACCTGTCCGATGAGGTTCTCGATGTGGAAGGTGCGTGGGCAGGGGCACGCGATATCGTCGCCGAGACGATCAGCGACCACCCCGAAGTGCGACGAGTCACGCGCGAGAAGGCCATGCAGTGGGGCGTGCTGACCTGTGAGAAGATCCAGGAAGCAGAAGATCCACGCCGGGTGTATGAGCTGTATTACGCATTCGAAGGGGGAGTCAGCCGGCTGAGGCCGCACCAGGTGCTGGCGATGGAGCGGGGTGAGGCAGAAAAAGCACTGCGATTGAAGGTCGGGGTGGCAGAGCGCGACTGGCAGGGGGCAATCACCAGCCAGTTCCCAGTCGATCCACGCTCACCGCTCAACGGTCAGCTTCAGGAAGCGGCGGTAGATGCTGCCGAGCGCCTGCTGCTGCCAGCAATCGAGCGGGATGTGCGCCGCAGCCTGAGTGAGAGCGCTGAAGCGCACGCCATCCAGATCTTTAGCGAGAACCTGCGCGCCCTGCTGCGCCAGCCGCCACTGACCGGGCAGACGGTACTGGGCATCGACCCGGGTGTGCGCACCGGGTGCAAGCTGGCAGTGGTCGACCCGACCGGCAAGCTGCTGGATACGGCTACCATCTACCCACACGAGCCGCAAAAACGCTGGGACGAGTCGAAGAAAGCCATCACGCGGCTGGTCAAGGCTCACCATATCACGCTGGCAGCCATCGGGAACGGCACCGCTTCGCGGGAGACCGAGGCCCTGATCGCCGAGGTGATCCGTGAAACCTGCGGTGAGCTGCGCTATCTGATCACGAACGAGGCAGGCGCCAGCGTGTACAGCGCCAGCGAGCTGGCGCGTCGGGAGCTGCCCGACCTGGACGTCAGCCTGCGCGGGGCGGTATCGATCGCCAGGCGGATGCAGGATCCGCTGGCAGAGCTGGTGAAGATCGACCCCAAATCTATCGGGGTGGGACTGTACCAGCACGACGTGGACCAAAAGCTGCTGGCAGATTCGCTGCGCGTCGTGGTGGAAAGCGTCGTCAACCAGGTGGGGGTAGATTTGAACACAGCTTCCCCGGCCCTGCTCACATACGTATCAGGGATCGGACCAAAGCTGGCAGAAAAGATCGTGGGCTACCGGGACGAGCATGGGAGGTTCCGCTCACGCGGCGAGCTGCAGCAGGTGCCCGGTTTGGGTCCCAAGGCATTCGAGCAGTGCGCCGGTTTCACACGCGTGAGAGAGAGCGAGAATCCATTGGACGCCAGCGCCATCCACCCCGAAAGTTACGCGGCGGCGGAAAGGCTGCTCGAACTGGCGGACCTGGACCTGCACAGCCTACCGGGCGACCGTAAAGGGCCGTTGGACGTATTGGTGAGCGAATTTGGGCTGGAGAGCCTGGCAGACGAGATCGGTACGGGCGTCCCGACCCTGGAGGATATTCTGGAGCAGCTGGTGCGACCCGGGCGCGACCCACGCAGCGACCTGCCGGCGCCCATCCTGCGCAGCGATGTGCTCAAGATGGAGGACTTATCCGCAGGCATGCGCATGAAAGGCACCGTGCGCAACGTGGTGGATTTCGGGGCGTTCGTGGACATCGGCGTGAAGCAGGATGGCTTGCTGCATCGCAGCCAGATCCCTTACGGCACAAAGCTCCAGGTTGGAGATGTGATCAATGTGGAGATATTGAAGGTGGAGGAAGAGCGCGGCCGGATCGCCCTGGGCCTGAGCAGCGGCTAGCAAACGGCTGCGATCAATGACCGCAGCCGACGCAAGAACCTGAAGTGCAGCCGCTGCAGCCGCCAGCCGAGGCGCTGCCAGCCACCACGCGCCCGCCGCTCTGGGCGTTGAACAGCGAGATCAAGCGGGAGGTATGCTCGCCCTGGCAGGCTGTGCAAGGGATGGGGGCGTCAGCATCCTTCATCGAGCGCAGGACGTCGAAGCGGGTTTTACAATCCAGGCAAACGTACTCGTAAAGCGGCATTCCAGGTTCTCCGGAAGGTGTAGAGATATACGAGCATTTTAATCCGATTGAGGTTCTGGGTCAATGTGCTGAAAAGCATAAATATTTCGTGATTGGGGCGCGAGGTAAGTTTTCACCGCGGAGTACACAGAGATGATCACCTTTTTGAGAGTTGCCAGGTATCCTGAATGGATGTCATTCCTAGGAGCGACCTTTGCGACGAGGATTCCCCGCAAATAGAATCTTTCGGATGAGCGTCACAGGGATTCCTCCCCTTCACTGCGTTCAGGGTCGGAATGACATGGGATGCGCGTTAAAAGTTATACCTGGTCTAAGAGGAAAGCGACATCCCCTACCTGCCATTACGTGATAATATGCAGAGAAGCGGCGCAAACCTTGATCGAGTTTTATGGGTAGCTGTAAACGAGGATGAGTACAGGGAGGTAGGGCGATGGATGATCCATGTGTGAAGACAGTGCGCGGGCTGTACGGCTGGGAGATCGACGAGTTCCGCCCGGTGTTCGGCAGCTCGTTAAGGTACGATAAGGTGAGAATTCACGAGTGTGCCGGCTGGCCCGACAGCATCGACCGGCTGGGACGCAAGCTGAAAGGCCTGCCGCCGCCGGGCGCGGATTCGCACAACGCCATAACGCTCGGCAATCACTGCTACTTCCCGGTGCGGCTTCCGAAGCAGCCCCTGCCATTAGGGGACCCGCAAAGCTATAAGCTGGATTGGCTGGTGCACGAGCTGACGCACGCCTGGCAGTACCAGCACCTGGGGTGGCGCTACCTGCTGCTGGCGCTGCGGGCGCAGTTCCGCGAGAAAGAAGCGGCGTATGACTACGGCGGCGAAAGCGGTTTGCTGAAAAGCCGCCAGAAGAGCATCGCCTTCAAGAAGTTCAATCCCGAGCAGCAAGGGAATATCACCCAGGCCTATTACGTGCGCCTGCGAGCTGGAAAGGATCTCAGTGCCTGGCAGCCATATATCGATGAGATCCAGAAGATGGTGTGATGGTCGAGAGTTGGTAGAGCTATTTGTTCCGCGAAAAAACGAAGTAGAATCGAAGGACTCTACGAAGGTAATAAGGTAATTAGGTGCTGAAGTGCGGCAAAGGCGAGGAGGCGCTGGATGTTGGGATTGGGTTGTTAAAGAGCAGGAGGTGAGGACGAGGATATTGGGCAAGATAAGTGTAGCAGATATTTTTATTTAGCACAAGTGTTCGAGGGGTTATTTTTGGGGGGGATTTTCAGGAATTATTCGTGTAAAGCCTCTTCCAGCAGAGCAGACAGCCTGATGGCCTGGGCCTTGCGCGAGTAGCTCTGGACGGTAAACGACCGTCCAGCCATCCCCATCTGGCGGCACTCGGCGGGTGAATTCTTCAGTTTCACTATGCTATCCGCCATAGCCTGGGGGTCTTCGGGCGGGACGAACAGCCCGCCATGCGCCTGCTCCAACACGAGGCGGGCCTCGCCATCGACGCTGAGCAGGATCGGGTGCTCGCAGGCCCAGGCGTCGAACATCTTCGACGGCAGCACGCCCTCGAAGACGGCGAGCTTTTTCAGCGGGATCAAGGCGACGTCAGCGGCGCACAGGTAGTCGACTATCTGCTCGCGGCTCTGCTCGGGAACGAAGGTGAGGTTGGCGAGGTTATATCCCTGTGCCAGGGTGAGCAGGCCAGCTTTCCTAGGACCCTCGCCGACCAGCAAGATGTGGATATCGGGTTCTGCCTGGAGCAGCCGGGCGGCCTCGACGACCGTCTCCAGGCCCTGCGCCAGCCCGTGGATGCCGGCGTAAATGACGACGAAGCGCTCGCCGAGACCCAGCTCCCGGCGCACTCTTTGCCTGCCGCCCATGCGAAAAGTGAATAGGTCGACATTGGCGCCGTTGGGCACCACAACCAGCTTCCCGGCAGGCACGCCGCGCTCGACTAGGCGGTTGTAGATGCCCTGGGTTACGACCACCACCCGGCGGGAGCGGCGATAGCAGGCTTCCTCCAGGCGGGTCGCCAGTTGGATGGCGCGTGGATTGGACAGCTCCCCCAGGGCGACAGCCGACTCGGGCCAGAGATCGCGCAATTCGAAAACCAGGGGGATGCGGCGCAGCTTCGAGAGGACTAACCCGGCTCCACCCACGAACAGCGGCGGCGAGGTGGCGTAGATCAGGTCGTAAGGCTGGCGGGCTAACAGCAGACCAGCCAGGATGGCGTTGACCATGTAGGTGAGATAGAACAGCATGCGGCTGCGGAAATTCTTGACCGGCGAGGTCTTGACCCACACACGGATCACGTCGACGCCGTCTAACTCAGCGCGCTCGTACAGGCGGCCTTTGTACTCGGGAGGGATGATACCGGAGGGGTGGTTGGGAAACTCAGCCAGCACCGTCACCTGGTGACCGAGCTGGACGAAATTGGCTGCCATCTCGTAGGCGCGGGACTGGGTGGCGCCGGCTTCCGGCGGGAAATACTGAGAGAGGTAGAGGATGCGCACCGGATTCTTCTATCTCTTTAGAGCCAGGATATCCTGGTAAACCGCATACAGATGCTGCTCCGCAGCCTGCCAGTTGTATTCAGCCTGGGCCGCCCGCCTGCCAGCCTGGCCCATCTGCTGCCGCAAGGATGGATCCTGGAGGGTGGTTATGGCCTGGCGGATGTGATCGGAGGTGACTTCGGGCACCAGCAGTCCGCAGCCTGTGCCCCGTACGATGCTGCCCAGGTCGCCGACGTCGTTGGCGATGATCGGGCGACCGGCTGCCATGGCGTTCGACAAGGTGTTGGGGGCGTTGTAGACTGCCCCGGGGTAATCGGGCAGCAGGCAGTAGTAGATCACATCGGAGAGCAGGAAATGCAGAGGCACCAGCTCGGGAGGCAGCCAGCCCAGGTAGCGCACGTTGACGGTACGGCTGGCAGCCTGGGCAACGGCGTCGCTCTGGTGACCGTCGCCCCACAGGAGCAGCTTGACCTCGGGTACTTGCGCCGCGGCTTCGACCAGCGGCAGGAGCAAACGGTTGCGCGAAAAACCACCGATGTAGGAGACCACGTAATCATCGTCGTTCAAACCCAATCCGGCCCGGGCAGCGGCGATCTCGGCGGGTTGGACAGCATCAAACAGGGATAAATCCTGGTAGTTGCCAACGACGGTGACGTGAGCCTGTCCCTGTTTAATCAGCTTCTGCGCATAGACATTACTGGCGGTGATGGTGGCATCGACACGCTTAAGCAGGTATGTCTCCAGCCAGCGCAGGGAAGCGACCATGAATCCCGGAAGATACTGAGACATGAGCGCCGGATACTCTTCGTGGGCGTCGAAGACGAGAGGGCAACCCAACTTCTGCTTGATCCGGATACCAGCATAAAGTGTATCCAGGTCATGGCAATGGACAGCATCCGGTTTCATCTCCAACGCCAGGTTGAAGGCTGCTCGCCAGAACAGCGGTGTCTTGAACAATTGCCGCGGCCCGGCGCCATAGCGGGTAGGCACGCTGTGCACACGATGAATTTCAACTTGCTCATGCTGCTCAAAGGCGGGTAGCTCCGCTTCACGATCCCAGCACACCACACTGACTCGGTAGCCAGCTTGTGCCAGGGTGACTGCCTCGCGCTCGACACGCGGGTCCGGGCGGTAAGCGTTGGAAAGCAGCATGAGGATGTGTTTCATGAATCTAATTCGGGTTTAAAAGGGAATTGATGCATATCACCTACTTGATCTGCTTAATTAATTGTTGATATAGTACTTCCATTTTTTCCATTTCAAAATGGTGGTTGGCGCGTTGTTGAACAATAGCGCGGCCTCTCTTACCGAACTGCGCTTGTTTTTCCGGGTTACCCAAAACATCCAGCATCAAGTTGGCAAGTGCGCGCACATCCTGGGGATTGACCAATAAACCATTCTCATCATGGTTGATCCATTCTCGCAGCGAAGGCAGGTCACTGGCGATCACAGGGACTTCGCATGCCATTGCCTCGAGCACTGAAACAGGTGTCCCATCGCTAGATGGGATCGAAACCGCAAGTGAAGCTAACCGGTAGGTATCAACGTTCCTTTCCCAGGGGTCCATGCGCTCCAGCCAAAAAACGGACCGCGTAATACCCAGCCTATCGATTTCTGCCTGGACTAATTCCCGGTATCCTGCTTCAGAATTGTAATCGCGCAAGACTAAGGATGTCTGCGGGAATTTATGATGGGCGATGGCAAAAGCCTTCACGATATTATCCAGATTGTAGAGTGAAGTTGCCGCGCGCGGGCTAAGAATGACTGGGCCATCTAGTATCCCGATAGACGCTCGTAACCGATCTGCTGAACCTGGAGAGAACAAGTCGACATCGACTCCCCACTGGATCAGGTGAGTTTTATTGGGGTGTGCCCCTAAAAAAATCGCAAGATTCTGAAGATCTACCGAATCGACAGTGATAAGCTCAGCACGGCCTAGAACAAACTTTGCCAGGAATCTGGCGATGAAGGAATTTTGCGGCTGGATGTATAAATCACTTCCCCAGGGGGTGACGACAAATCGTGGATGCCCGGCTAACACTCCGGCCCAACCGGCGGAGTTTACGCGGTGGGCGTGTAAAATGTCGGCCTCCCAATTCGCCGAATAACGCCTAATAAACAGACCCCAAAACCAGTACCTGATTTGACGGAGCCTGGTGAATCTCGGCAAATCAATAATTTCCATTCCGTGCCATTCGTATTTTAACGGTTCATCTGCAAAGAGCATAATTTGATGCCCATGCGTTGCAAACCAAGTGAGCCAACGCCGGGTGTGCGTGCTGTTGGGATTGGAGATGAAGGCGATGCGCATAGCCTAATACTTTTGATAAAGCGCCAGCCAATGAGTTCGCGGGAACAAAGGGATACGATCCAGAATTTCACACAGGAAAAGTGAACGACGGGCGACGGATGCTGCTCGATACGGATGCATGCTAAATAATGCCACGCGCTTTAAGCCGCCAAAAAGTCGGTCAACTTCTGTAAGCGGTACGCCTCGCGTGGTTGGTGATGTTCCTCGATGAAAGTCATACCATAATAGCCACCCCCCCGGCTTGAGCACTTCCACTATCTGACATGAAACCAGATGCCGTACATCATCATTGAGAATTGAGGAGAAAACTGTAAACGAACAAACAAGATCGAAGGATTTTGAGCTGAATGGGAGATAACCTATGTCTCCTACCAGGAAGTGAGATAGTTTAGGAGATATTTGTTGAGCAATCCTAATTCTCTCAGGCATTAAATCGACGCCATAGAGTGATTCGGGTTGAGCTTGCAAACTTGTGAAGAAACGTAGCAAGCCGCCAATACCACAGCCTGCATCTAAAATTTTTATCTGCTCCAAAGGTATCGAATATTTTTTTAGAAGGTGGATGATTGCACGTTCTTGAGTTTGGCGATAATATATGCTTATTGGATTGAGCGGATGCCATGGATAACTTGTTTCTGTTGAACGTGGCTGGTAATTTGAAGAATATACCCGCCTGATACGGTCAAGTTCATCTTTAGTACTCATGCAAATTTTATCATGGATATCTTATTTAAAATATCTGCCAACTGGCGTGTCTGTAACTGGCGGTTAAAACGGGCAACTACAGACAAATCAGGCGCTATTTTGAGGGTTTGGTCTGCCCAACTCTTGTAAAGCTGCCCCAAAGCATTCGAGATGGCAGAGATATCATCAGGTGGAACAATGGTCCCGGCCTGCGCCTCGCGTATCAACCTGGAAGCTACGCCATCATTTGCAAGGCACAGGATTGTTTTGTGAGCAGCTAAATATTCGAATATTTTTCCGGTATAAACCGCCTCTGTGCCATGCCCACTACCAATGATTAGTAACAAGATATCGGCGGCTATCAGGTGGGAGAGAGATTCTCTGTGAGGTAGATAACCTCGGATTTCTACCATATCATCCAGCCCGAGTTTTTTCACAAACAGTGCTAATTCTTTCCCTGTGTTGCCAATAAACCGCAACAACAATTTTCCAACTGGGACAAGCCCGTTGTCCAATGCCTGTCGAACTCCGTGGAGAATTGCTTCTGCCGTCCGGCCCTGGTTGTAAAATGAGCCGTTGTAAACGATCATCATTTTGCCTTCTGGACGTTTTGCTTCAGATAGGCTGGAGAAATCATCAGGATCGAATCCATTAGGGATCATATACACTTTCTCTGCCGGTAATCCAGGGATGCGCTCGCACAACGCCTGTTTCATTGGATCTGAGACAACCACGACAGCGTCTGCGGCAAGAGCGACTTTCCGTTCTAACCTTCTGGCTAGGGATTCGTGTAATGGAGTTGCAAATGTGTTCGAGAAATTGTTCACCCACGGATCGCGAAAATCGGCGATCCACGGGATGCCGGCAAGTGCCTTCAGCCGCATGGCGATCAAATGCGCTGTATAGGGGGCGGATGTTGAAATGACCGCTTGTATTAGTTGCTTTTTTAACCAAGACTTCGCATGTTGTACTGCAAACGGGTACCAGCCTAACTGCGGATCGACTACTAACAGCCACCTGGTCAGAAAATCTCGTATTCGCCAGGGGAGCCATGTGGGAAGCATAAAGATCCTGGTCCGGTGGACTTCTAACCCGAAAGGCAGGTCTCCCTCAAGGCTGGTATCTTCGATTTTCTGCTGCTCCAGTACTTCTGCTGAGAGGACATATGGCTGCCAATCAAACCGATCCAGGTATTTCACGAACTTGGTAATACGTTGAACACCTGCTCCACCCATCGGCGGAAAGAAATAAGCGACGATCAATACTTGTTTGGATTCTAAGTAGTCGAACCTGCTCATGAACCTAATTCTCGGAGAATGTTTGCCTTTGCATTTTGTTTAAAAAACCTGTCGCCAATTTGTGCCATAATTGGCTGAAACCGTTTTTCTTCGATAGCGTTTAGGAGTTCTGTCGGTGATTGAATAAGGTAAGCGTGACCAGTTTCGACTAAATGTAGTACCATCTCGTGTTTATAAAGTGGCAATATAGCCGTTGGGACTCCCAAACCTAATGCTTCATAATGACATGTGGAATAGATGCTAATGTGCAAGTTGGACTGATTTAACAGCGAAAAAGTGGAAGGTGATTCGCTTCCCAGCAAGATTGTCACGAGATCACCATGTTTTGTTAAAATTCTGTAGTTATTTTTATCCCCTTCAGCGGGGTGGAGTTTTACAACCAGACGAAGGCATAATCGTTCTTTAGCAATATCCAGAAATTCATCCAGAAACCGGACCAACTTGGTTGTGTCTTCATTCTGAGTTGTGATCAGAATTGTAAAAGGTGTAGATTCCTGTCTGCGAGGTTGCTGTCGATACTGATCGATACGTAGACTCCCGACTGATCGAATTTCCTCGTCCCAAAAACCATTAGCAACCAACTCATCTCTCCAATAATCGCCATAAACAAAAATCTGATCTGGTAAAGGCATGTGCTTTTTATAGGGAAGGGCATATTTTGTCCAGGAATAAGCAGTATGATGCCTGTTGATCAGCCCGTGTTGAAACTCGATAACACGGATCCCTAATTCCTTTGCGGCTGCTACCAGACTTATATACTCTACCGCAGTCGTAAGTAATAGAGCCCTGGGGCGAATGCGCTGCAGGATATTGCGATACAAACGTTTCGACCAATAGAAATTCTTGAATGCTAACTGAAGCCGCGCAGGAGAATATTCTTCCAGGGCGTAGTTCTTGATAATTGCCCGGCTAAGATCAACAGCAGTTCTCGCAAAACGAACTGGCAAGCCCATTTTCATAAATCCGCCAGTCAGCATTTTTATTCCCATGGTGGTCATCGCACTTGGAATCAATGCAGCTTGCATGCGTGGAGCGTAATGCAGGTTAACCAAATTTTCTATCTTAAAGATAGACTTCAGTTCTGGCAGGATATCATCAAAGTAGATATCTTTATAAAGGCCACCAACTTGCTCTGCGCGATTACTGGATTGCACCATAATAACATATTTCACGCTTGGTAAAAAAAGCATGCGGGCGAAATCATTAAGGGCAAGTGACAACCGTTCGCGTAGGGCAACTTGATTAAAAGCAGCGGTGGGATTACTCGGAGGAGAAATAAAACGGTAATAAAGTGTAAAGTGTAGCAAAGGCCAAATGCACCATCCATCGACCTGGAAATGTAATAAGTCAGCAGTTGATTCAATTTGGCGGAATCGTGTATCGAGTGATGCCTGATCTTCACCCATAAGATTATTTACTGGATGGTCTAAATATGGATGATCTATCATCTGTTATTTTTCATTCTATTTTGCATCTGCGCGAAGGTCTGTGCCAAAGCCAAGCGCATCCCTGTTAGCTCGCGAGTCGTGAAGAAATGGAAGACGTAGAGGAGTAACGGAAATGTGAAAACAAGTAGGAGTTTGAAAATCAAGGAGACAAATACAGTTTCGAATCTGATCGATACCCCCAAGACGTACAATGGAGTAACAATAGTAAACAAGACAGCCAACCGTTTAAATTCATACGGAATAGGATAAATCCTACGCGCCTCTCGAAAAACCAATGTAGCAGAGATCAGATAACTGATAACGGTGGTCCAAGCCGCGCCTAGAATACCCCACTTGGGAAGCAGGATCATATTCAGGGTTACGTTTGTGATGGCAGCAAACCCAGTAAAAACTGGAAGCTTATTTGTTTTCTTCGTATAGAATAAGGAATTGACGGTTATAAAGTAAGCCCCATTAGCAATTCCGGCGAGGACCACTACTGGTATGACAGTATAGGCATCCCAAAATGCCGGATTTGCAACCAGCACTAATACTTCTCTGGCACAGGCGCTGATGCCTAATGCCAAGAATAGGACTACAATTGCATAATAGGTAGTCAGTTGGGCAAAAATTCTTGGCGCATTTTTTTCTTCTTTCGCGGTGCGGAAGAAAAAAGGTGCCCAGGCCATGTTGAATGAGCTCAAGAGAAGATCCAGGATACTCGCAAAACGGTAACCAAGCGAATAAAGCCCCAGTTCAGTAAGGCTCACATATCGTTCCAATAATAACCGATCCGAAACACTCAATGCCCATCCTGCCAATTGGTGCGGGATCAATGGCAAACCGTAAGCGAGTGAAGCTCTAAGTTTATTCACATCAAATCTCAGGTCAAGGTTGAGTAAGGAGACCAGCGTGAAAGGAATGCTAAAGATGATGGCTGAAAGTAATTGCCCTCGTAAACTACCCTCTGCACCCAGCCTCAATACAGATACGTAGTAGATGATTGCCAGGGTGTTCAGGAGGAAGCGCCCCACCGTGAATGTGATGTAATAATTCGCCTGCTCTCGCACGCGGAATAAAGCTAAAGGGATGATCGAGGTGATGTTGACAAAGGCAATGCACAACACCAGCCAACCATAAGGTTGAAATGGGACTTCCCTAAATAAAGATCGAAACAAATTCTCGCCTTGCCAGATGAGAAGAAGCGTTGCTATAAGGGAAAAAATATGCAAGGACAGCCATACCGTTCCATAGAAGGCGCGTTGTTCACGCTTATCCTGTAAGTAATCATAATGAAATCGGGTGATGGTATTTCCCAGGCCAAGTTCCAGGAAAATACTCATAATTCCTAATAGTGAGGTAACAAAGTAGAGGATGCCATAATCTGCCGGAGTCAAAAAATTTGTATAGAGAGGAATTAAAATGAAACCAATTGCTTTTGGTAGCAGGTTACCCAAGCCATAAATTGCTGATTGTCCAGTAATACTCCTTATGCGTGAAATCATCCTCGACGTAGATCCTTTATATAATCTTCATATAAGTTTGTTGGTTTCTAACTTATCCCTGAAGAAAAGCGGTAATCTTTTGTGCTGCTTGCCCGTTACCAAACGCCTCGACTGGTTTTGCTTCGACATGCCAGGCATGGCTCTGAACCGCTGCCAGAATACGCTGCGGGTCGGTGCCGGCGACTACATTCCAGCCGGCCTGCACGGTCTCCACCCATTCGGTCTCGGGGCGTAAGGTGATACACGGCACGCTGAAGAAAAAAGCCTCTTTCTGCATACCACCAGAATCGGTCAAGATAATACGGGCATTCTGCTCTAGCATGAGCATATCCAGGTAGCCAATTGGTTCAATCACTTCCACGTTGGTGGGTGGATCCAGCCGGATCTGCGCCAGCGCCTGCCGGGTACGGGGATGGAGCGGCAGGATGATCTTTTCACCTATCTGTGCGAACGCGGTAAAGATGTCTCGCAATGCCATGTGGTCATCCGTGTTGTAAGAGCGATGGATCGTTGCCAGCAGGTAGGACTTCGGCGGGATTTGCAGGGTGTCGAGGATGTTGGACCTGCTCTGGGCGAGGTTGCCAAACATCAGAACGGCATCATACATCGGATCGCCGACCAGGTGAACCCCTTGGGTAATCCCTTCCCTGGCAAGGTTGTTCACGCCTGTCGGAGTGGGGCAAAAAAGCAAGTCAGAGCAGTGATCGGTCAGGACACGGTTGTGTTCTTCCGGCATCAGACGGTTGAAAGAGCGCAGACCAGCCTCGACGTGCGCCACAGGCAGGTGGACTTTGACCGCGGCTAAAGCCCCGGCAAGCGTCGAATTGGTGTCTCCAAAAACCAGCGTCCAATCGGGTTTTTCGTGCAGCAGGATCGACTCAATGCCGACTAACATGGCACCGGTCTGTTGAGCATGGCTGCCCGACCGAACATCCAGGTTTACGTCTGCCTCAGGAAGGCCGAGCTCGTGGAAGAAAATTTCGGACATGCCGTGGTCGTAATGCTGCCCAGTGTGCAAGAGGTAACACCTGGCACCTGCCTGGCTCAATGCCCGGTGAACCGGCGAGGCCTTGATGAACTGCGGACGTGCCCCTACCACTAGGACAATATTCATGAAGCCCCATTGAAGAAAGACGCTATAGCCTCAACCACCCTGGACTGGTCTGCGACCGTCAGCTCCGGGTAAATCGGTATGGCTAAGGTTTCGAGGGCGGCACGCTCGCTGGCGGGCAGGCTGCCCGGAAAATAACCCAGGCTGGAGAAGCACTCCTGCAGGTGCAACGGTACGGGATAATATACTTCAGAGCCTATGTGCTGCGACAGCAGGTAAGCCTGCAGCTCATCCCGGCGTGTTACGCGGATTTGGAAGAGGTGGTAGATATGGCGTCCCCAACCTGTCTCTGCTGGGAGCTGAACAGGATAATCGCCTACTTCACTGCCTGGTGCCGCCAGGCAGTGCTCGACAAACAAGCGGCGATAATTTCCTGCGTTACGCTGGCGTGCTGCAGTCCACAGATCCAGATACTTGAACTTAACGCGTAAAACAGCAGCCTGGATAGCATCCATGCGGAAATTACCGCCGACCAGCTTATGATGATACTTGGGTCTTGCACCGTGGGTGCGCAGCAGGGCTACTCGCTCTGCCAGCTCGGGGTTGTTGGTGAGGACCATGCCGCTGTCACCATACCCGCCCAGGTTCTTGGAGGGGAAGAAACTTAAACATGCCAGGTCACCAAAAGACCCAGCGCGTTTCCCTTTATATTCCGCGCCGATCGCCTGAGCCGCATCTTCGATGACAGGCATGTTGAACCTATCGCTGATCTCGAGGATCGGGTCCATGTCTGCCACCTGGCCACAAAAATGTACGGGAATAATAGCCCGCGTACGAGCGTTGATCAATGGCTCGATGGCTTCAGGGCGGAGGTTGAGCGTTCCAGGGTCTATATCCACGAATACCGGGCGCGCTCCGAGGCGAGCAACAGCGCCAGCCGTGGCGAAGAAAGAGTATGATGAAGTGATGACTTCATCGCCGGGTTTGACGCCCAGGGCCATCAAGGCTACCAACAAAGCATCCGTACCGGATGAGACTCCGATACTGTACTGGCACTGTGAATAAGCGGCGATTTCTTCTTCCAGAGCAGAGACTTCAGGTCCCAGAATGAAATGCTGGGATTCCAGCACGTGATCCAATGCAGCATGGATCTCTTCACGAATGGATGCGTACTGTGATTTTAGGTCGAGGATGGGTATAGGGGTAGGTTCGTTTGGGCTCATTTGATGGGTAGGGGTTGATCTTCGGGCCAGTCCAGGCACCGTAGTGCGCCTGACTCGGTTACCTGGTACCGCCATTCGCTTTCGGGGCAACGGTAGATGCCCTGGGTATCAGGAACCGGTAAGCGGTGCCCGTGGCGGCTCATCCAGCCTTTGTGGCGAGCAGGCACGCCAAGCATTAGGGCGTAATCGGGCACATCCTGGCGGACCACTGCGCCGGCGCCAATGAAAGCGTATCGTCCGATGGTGATCCCACAGACGACGGTAGCGTTAGCTCCGATCGTAGCACCACGCCTGACTAGGGTGCGGCGGTACTCGCTCTTACGAACGATCTGCGAGCGAGGATTGGTGACATTGGTAAAAACACAAGATGGACCACAGAACACATCGTCTTCCAGTTCAACGCCTGTATAGAGCGAGACATTATTCTGGATTTTTACGTTATCTCCAACGATGACGTGACTGGCAACCATCACGTTTTGACCCAGGATACAATTCTTGCCGATCCGTGCTTCCGTCATGATGTGACAAAAGTGCCAGATTTTAGTTCCAGCCCCGATGACACAAGGCTGGTCGATATAGGCACTGGGATGGGCGAAATAAGCAGGCGGGCTCGAGCTCATTCTTTGTTCCGCAGCAGTGGGTGTGCTGTGGTGTCAACCGGAGCCAGGGGAGCATTCCGCAGCTTATACACCAGGTCGATGGAAGGTCGCGCTTCGTCAATGCCAAATCCCCGGCCCGAAAGCGTCTCCTCATAAACCCTCGTATGCAGGTTGGTGAAGCCTTCGGTGAACTCGACTTCTTCGCCGTCAATCGTAATCGAGCGGAAGGTGCTTTGCTTGCCAGGGGTAACCGGGAAGGGCAGGTCGTCTTTGTCGATCGAGAAAAACCATTTCACCCTCGCCCTTTCCAGGGCGAGGAAGCCGCTCATCCGCTGGGTATCGGAGTAATGCACTCGGTAATCTTCGACTTCACCGAACAGCCAGAGCAGGAGGTCGAAGAGATGGATCCCGATATTCGTGGCGATCCCCCCAGATTTTTCGGGGAAGCCCTTCCAAGAAATGTGGTACCAGGGACCCCGGCTGGTTACATAAGTCAGGACGACTTCGTGCGAGGCGGTTTTCGGTTCGGCTGACAGCCTGTTGCGCAGCTCAAGCAATTTCGGATGCACGCGCAGCTGCAGGATGGTGTAGATCCGCTTGTCGTATTCGGCTTCGATCTGCTGCAGGGCATCCAAATTCCATGGGTTGATCACCACGGGTTTTTCGCAAATGGCGTGCGCGCCTACCCGCAGGGCAAGACGACAATGGGCGTCATGCAGGTAATTGGGTGTGCAAACGCTGACATAATGCACGCTTTGCTCAGTCGGACCCCGGCGAAGCTTCTCCAGGTGGCGGTCAAAACGCTCGATCTCAGTAAAGAACTGAACATCGAAAGAATACTGGTCCAGGATGCCTACCGCATCTTTGGGGTCGACTGCAGCGACAAGGCGGTTGCCGGTATCGTGGATGGCTTTTAGGTGGCGGGGAGCCACGTACCCCCCCGCCCCAATAAGTGCAAAATTATATGTCATAAGTGTTGCCATCGATTCAAGTGACCTTCATATTATAACTAGTCTTGCGGTCTTAGAGGTATTGTGTTATTTTTATAAGGCTTTATGCTCCATCAAGCCTAAACCTGTCGAAGTGGATTCTAATATGCCAACCAAATTGAGCCGTTTTTGCGAAGGGATAATGGAAGCCGCCTGGCTTTTTGCTATGATCCTGGTTCCCCTATTTTTTAACATCTACTCAAGCCGGATTTTCGAACCCGATAAGATCACGATCCTGCGCAGCCTGGGTCTGGTGATCTTGTTGGCCTGGATTGTAAAAATCATCGAACAGCGGGGGATCGTTTGGGAGAAGCTAGATCCTGGATCGTCAGGCTGGAAGGGATTGCTGAAAATCCCTTTGATTGCTCCAATGGTCGGGATTGCCCTGCTGTACATCGTCTCGACCATATTCTCGATTACGCCCAGCGTCAGCTTGTGGGGGTCGTACCAGCGGCTGCAAGGCACGTATACAACCCTGTCTTACCTGATGATCTTCGCCGCCATCGCGGCAAACCTGCGCCAGCGCAGCCAGGTGGAGCGCTTGATCACCGTTATCGCCCTATCGAGCTTGCCGGTTGCCTTGTATGGGGTGCTGCAGCGGTTCAAGATCGACCCAGTACCCTGGGGCGGGGATACTTCGATTCGGATCGCCGCCAACATGGGCAATTCGATCTTCGTGGCGGCTTACCTGATCATGGTATTCCCACTGGTATTCGGGCGTATCGTGCAGACTTTCAGGGCTATCTTGAAAGACGAGGGCATCCTGGCAATCCAGGTGGCGCGAGCGACGGTGTACATCTTCATCGCGGCGCTACAGATCATCGCGCTCTATATGAGCCAGAGCCGCGGCCCGGCACTGGGCTTTTTCGCCAGCGGATTCTTCATGTTCCTGCTGCTTTCGCTGTACTGGCAGAAACGCTGGCTGACGATCGCAACGGTGGGCCTGGCAGTCCTCGGAGCAGCCTTCTTGTTCGTCTTCAACATCGATAATGGTCCCCTTCAAAGTCTGCGCAGCCTGCCAGCCATTGGACGGTTTGGCCTGCTGCTGGATGCCGAGAGCAACAGCGCCCTGGTACGCAAGTACATCTGGGAAGGTGCGGCTGATCTGGTTGCGCCGCACGATCCCCTTGAGTACCCTGATGGAAGCCAAGACCGCTTCAACTTCTTGCGACCGCTCATCGGTTACGGCCCTGAGAGCATGTACGTGGCATACAATCCGTTCTATGTGCCTGAGCTTGCGCAAGTCGAGAAGCGCAATGCCTCGCCGGACCGTTCGCACAACGAGACCTGGGACTCGCTGGTTATCACCGGCGCCCTGGGGATCATCGCTTACCTGGCGATTTTTCTATCGGTGATCTATTACGGGCTTAAATGGATCGGATTCGTGCCCGATTCTCGACAGCGAAGGCTGTTTTTTGCCTTCAGCCTGGCAGGCGGTCTGATTGGCGGGGTGGGATTGATTTTCTGGCGAGGGGTTGAATATTTCGGCGTCGGTATTCCTTTCGGCATACTGATCGGCCTGCTCCTTTACATCACCGAAGCAGCCATTTTCGCCCACTTTGAGGCGCCTCGCTCACCGGGGGAGGCGGCGCGCAAGCTGACCCTGATCGTCTTGCTGGCGGGGATTGTGGCGCATTTTGTCGAGATCAACTTCGGAATTGCCATCGCATCGACACGCACTTATTTTTGGACGTACTCGGCTTTAATGTTGTGCGTGGGCTACATACTGCCTTTGTACAACCAGTATGAGCTGCCCGGCACCGCTACTGCACAGGGACCATCTGTAGTATCCGAGCAGGTAAAGAGCCTAAAGGCTTCCAGCGGTGGAAAAAAGCGGCGCAGCGGCAGAGAAGCGGCGCGGGGAACCGCCAGAAGCTTCCCGACGGGCATGCGTGAGATCTTGATCCCTGCGGCACTGGTCAGCACCGTGTTGATGACGCTGGGATATAACTATATAACAAATTCACGGGGACTCGAATCGGCGCTCGCAATACTCTGGTCTGCCTTTACCCGCCTGCCGAATCGCAATTACGCGCTTTCGTACGGGATCCTATCGTTGATCCTGACAACCTGGGTAGTGCTCAGCATGGTGTTTAGTGCGGAGGAAAATCAGAACCGCCCGGTATCCAGCTGGTTAAAATCGATGCTGGCAGTCCTGGGGATCTCGGGTGGCATCACGCTGATCTACTGGCTGATACACGCCGGTACGCTGGGGACGATCGCCAGCACAGCAGCTTCGACGCTGGACGCCGTAATCGAGCAGGTTGGTCGCTACGAGAACCTTCTGGCAAGTTTTTACATCATCGCCTTTATCCTTCTGCTAGCTCTGGCCTATTTCCTGCCAGAAGAGAGGACTGGCAGGCAGCCCGGTTTCAGCCTAGCGGGGGCACTGACAGCGGGTGCCGGCCTTATCGTTGTGCTCGTTCTGGCGGCTACGACGAACCTGCGCGTTATCCAGGCAGATATCGCCTTCAAGCTGGCGGAGCCATTTGCGCGAGACGAGCAGTGGCCGGTGGCGATATCGATTTACAACCGGGCCAATGAGCTTGCTCCGACAGAGGATTACTACTATCTATTCCTGGGAAGGGCCTATCTGGAGCATGCTAAATCACTGTCGGAGGCTGACGAGCGCGAAAAGTTCATATCCCAGGCAGCAGACGACCTGCGCAAAGCCCAGTCCATCAATCCGCTGAACACAGACCATACAGCCAATCTGGCACGCCTGTACAGCCTGTGGGCATCCTATATGCCGGATGATGCATCCAAGATGGAAAAGGCAGGCACGTCGGACGAGTATTTTTCGAAAGCCGTCACCCTCAGCCCGAACAGCGCCCGCCTGTGGGATGAATGGGCGCTGCTGTATCTGAATATTTTCGGCCAATCCGATGAGGCAGTCGAGCGGCTGAACCATGCAAAAGAGATTGATCCGAAATACCATTGGACGTTTGCGCTGCTGGCTGAGATCCACAACCGTTTGAGTCGGGCTAAGACCGACCCTGAAGAAAAGAACCAGGAGATCAGCCAGGCAGCCGATTATTACGCCCAGGCCCTGGTGCTGCCTACGCCCGGAGAGCCAGCGGCAAAGTATAACTATGCGGTTTCCCTGGCTAATTTAAGAGCCCAACTTGGACAGATGTCAGACGCCATCAAGGCATACGAGCGGGCGCTGGAAGTAGCGCCGGCATCGGTAGAGAAATGGCGTGTAGAAGAGACGCTGGGGAATATCTATATCCAGATGGGGGACGCGGCATCTGCGCTGGTGCACTACCGGAATGCCTTTGCTCAAGCACCGGATGATCAAAAGGAGAGGCTGAATACCCTCATCAACCAGCTGACCCAACCATAAGCCTTTCTATGTTCGCACTCACGTTCGGTACGTCGCTTGCTATCAGCTTGCTGCTCGTCCCAGCCGTTCGATATGTCGGAATACGGCTGGGACGTGTTTCTGTACCGCGTGAAGATCGCTGGCATCGCAAATCCACCCCAACACTGGGTGGCGTGGCGATCTTCGCCGCCACCTTCGCAGCCATCCTGATCAACGAGGTTATCTCAGGCGGTGGGAACAACGAGCATATCGGCTTACTGGTCGGGGCGTCTTTTATCTTCTTCCTGGGTCTGTATGACGATTTCAGGCACATTTCCCCACCCACCAAGCTGATCGGTCAGATCCTGGCAGCGGCAATCGTGATCTATTTCGGGTACACGACAAACTTCTTCACCCCAAGAATAGAAAACACGATTGTGGCGCAGATCCCGAACATTGGATTGACTTTTTTGTGGCTGGTGGGCATCACCAACGCTATCAACTTGCTGGATAACATGGACGGACTGGCAGGTGGGATATCCTTTATCACTGCTTTCATCCTCAGCTTCTTCTTCTGGCAGGCGGGGGATACGGGGCTGTTGGCTATCTCACTGGCTTTGGCGGGAGGGACGCTGGGTTTTCTGGTATTTAATTTCCCGCCAGCCTCGATATTCATGGGGGACAGCGGCAGCCTTTACCTCGGATTCAGCCTGGCGGTGCTGGCTATCGCCCGTCAGCCTCAAGCCTCGAATGTCTTTGCCATTATGGGGGTGCCAACCCTGATCTTTATGCTGCCTATCCTGGATACGACCCTGGTGACGATCACTCGCATTCTGCGCGGGCAATCACCAGCTCAGGGAGGCCGTGACCATACTTCCCACCGGCTGATCGCCTTTGGATTCAACGAACGCCAGGCTGTCCTATTGTTGTATGCCGTGGCGTTGGTTTCGGGGATTGCAGCCCTATCCATCGAGAGGCTGGAATACTGGCTGAGCCTGTTGTTGGTGCCTCTCCTGGTGGTTTCCCTGGCGCTGCTGACAGCGTACCTGGGGAGCTTAAAAATCGTATCCAATACTGCGACAGGTGGTCACCGCACGATCACACGCTTTATCGTGGAGCTGGCTTACCGTCGACGCTTGTTCGAGATCATCCTTGACCTGTTCCTGATCGGGATTGCCTATTACCTGGCGTTCTTGACCTACTACAGATTCTCCATCACCGCAACCAGCCTAGAGCTCATCTTAAGCTCGCTACCCCTGGCATATATATCGGCTTATATTTCGTTCGTTGTTACCGGGGTGTATCGCCCGGTGTGGGAATATCTTGGGATAGGCGATTTTCTTAATCACTTTAAAGCTACATTGGGAACGATCGTATTACTGGTGGCAGCCATCGCAATTTTTAACTCGTTAATCAATTTCCCACAGGTCATTTTTCTATACTTTGCGATTTTTTTATTCCTGGGCCTGGCGGTAACTCGATCCTCGTTCAGGATCCTGGATGCCCTCCAATCGCAGCGCACAAGCACCAAGGTGGAGCGCGTGCTTATCTATGGGGCAGGCAATACTGGAGAGCTGGCAGTCCGGTGGATCCAGACAAATCCGCAGTTCGGTTTCAAGCCGGTCGGTTTTCTGGACGATGATCCGACCAAATTGGGGCGCCAGATACACGGCATCGATATCCTGGGCGGAATCGAGCAGCTCGATATTATTTTGGAGAGGAAAGGCATCCAGGGATTGGTCATTGCCGTCGATGCAGAATCTGGCGCGCCGGGGATTGATCAGGTCATTCAAATCTGCAGGGAGAAAGGCTGCTGGGTGCGGGGTCTTAAGTTAGATTTTGAGCTGCTTGAACAAAAGGAGCCGGAAATATGAATTCGATCAATAGCTATTTTCACGATGCGCCCATACCGATGATCCGGGTAGCCGGCACACACAGGGAGATAGGCAGGCAAATCGGTGAGGCGGTCAAACCGCAGGTCGTCCACAGCCTGGAAAGCACCCGCAACCTGCTGGAAAGTATCTATGAGGATCTGCAGCTCACCTGGGATAGCGCACAAATACAGGCACGTAAGTACATGCCTTTTGCCCAGGAGCGCTATCCACAATATGTCGATGAAATGTCAGGGATCTCGGAAGGTGCCGGGGTAGCATTCGATGATATTGCGGTTTTAAACGTGATTGAAGCGGTGACCATGGACGCCTTGCACCTGACAAAATGTACCAGCCTGGCAGTGAACGAGCAGCATACAGCCGATGAACATGTATTGATCGGTCATAATGAAGATTGGCTGCCCGAGGATGAGCAGGACGTCTATCTGGTACATGCCTCGCCGGTGGACGAGCCGCCGTTCCTGGCGATGTCCTACGGTGGATTACTGCCCAATATTGGGTTAAACGCGGTCGGAATTGCGCAGTGCTGCGATTCTGTGTACCCCAATGACAGCCGCATCGGGATACCACGCGTGATCGTTTCCCGCGCGGTGTTGGGGGCAAATACATTGGGAGATGCAATCCGGTCGACAATCACCCCGCACCGTGCTGCCGGATACAACCACCTGATCGCCCATGAGAGCGGCGAGCTGTACAACGTCGAGGTGTCTGCCAAGCAGTTCGCGATCTTATATGGCGAAGATGGCTTTGTACTGCACACAAACATATACCTTGATCCGCAAATGCAGGCCATCGAGTATGAGCCAGAAGAGCTGATCGACGCACGCATCCGCTACTTTCGAGCGCTGCGTTTGCTCAAATCGACAAAGATGCATACGCCAAAGACGATCCAGGCGATTTTGAAGGATCACACCAATTATCCGAACTCGATCTGTAACCATGCCGAACACGGACCGACGGCGTTAGACCGAGAGAAGAGTATCAACTCGATGGTGATCGATTTAACTGCCAAATCTATCCAGATTGCCTGGGGGAATCCGTGCTCGAATCCGTACCATACTTACTACCTGGAAGCTTGATCAGGTCCTGGCTTTCCCCACAAACCATAGCCTGCTAAGCGGCGCGCTTCCCGGCGGGCGTGCTGTTCGAGGATCTCGCCGATGTGGGAGACTTTTTCGTCGACCGCGGCTTTTAGCCAGATCTCCCCATGCTGGGCGGTGGCAACGCTCCCGGCCCCATATGCGCCGGTAGCCGTGTCATCATCCCAGGGTGGATTAGCGATCAGCGCACCTCCCTCGACCCAATCCATATAATATGCCGGAGAGGAGATGAAATCCATCTCATCCACCCCTCGATCCATATGCACAAGCTCAGGGCGGAGGTGGAGGATTAGCGAGGTTTCAAGCTCGCAGGCATGCCCCATACCTCCGACCGGCGACCGGCGATATTTTTCCAACACAGCTATACCATCCGGGCCAGATAAGTACAACCAGGCGGTAGCGCAGAATGTACGTCTGTGGCGCTCGCCGGCGTACTTAGCGATGTTTACCAGAAATGAGCTGTTGCCCCCATGACCGCTGATCATATAAAAACAGCAAAAACCATTCCACACCAGATAGTCGATCACAGCCAACCAAAAATCCTCGAAGGCGCGCCCACCGCAGTTCAATGTTCCTGCAAATGAAGGCCGGTGAGTGCTGACGCCGTACGGCATAACTGGCAGCCGGAGTACGCTATCCGGTTGGGCGCCGGCTACTCCCTGAGCAATGGCGTCGATTATCAAGGTGTCGGTGGACAGCGGCAGGTGATATCCGTGCTGCTCCGTATGACCTACTGATATCAAGACCACCCTATCTTTTCGATCTGCATCCGAAAGACCATCTGTCAGCTTCGGCCCCAACCCCACCGGTACCCCGGGATACAATGAAATCTGACTCCCGCCCAACCCGAGGTCAAGACCTTGCGGCGTCAGGATATAAACCCGGGTAAAGCCATCGTCGCGCAGGCTTTCGACCAAGTTGGAGAGCAGTCTTTTGAAAACAGGCTCAGGTACAGAGATGAGGCTGCCATTCCAGCCAAATGGCACCGGAGGGAGCAACCCGATCTGCGCCGGATCGGATAATGCGCTGGTCAAGCGGTCTAGTGGATAGCCGCTGCCAAGTGGAATGACCAAAGGCAGATCGCGCGGGAGTGCGTCTACCTCAGGCCAGGTAAGCTCATCGAAAGCAACAAAGCGTGCCATATCAATGCCCCTCCGGGGAGAAAGTTTTATCGGGATTCCTGATTATGCCTGGATTGCGAAGAAAGATCAAAAGAACCAGCACGGTTGCGAGCCCACCCAATGCTGAGGTAATGAATGTAATCTGGTAGCCGGCAAATTCAGCCAGCCAGCCTCCGAACAGAGGCGCCAGGACCGTGACCGGTGCGATGAAGGTGTTAGCCATACCGATATATGCCGGGCGATCAGCCAGGTTGCTGAACTCGGGCACCATTGCCATGGGGATTGTCCAGACAGCGACATTGGCAATGCCTGCCAGGATGGACACCAGGTAGAACCAGCCAGGGTCTGGCGCCCAATAAGCCAGTATTCCACTGGTTATAGCGGATAACATGCCGATCGCCATGATCCAGCGGTAGCTCCAATGGTCGCCGATCCAACCCATCAGCGGATTCGCCAGGATGGATGTAGCCATCAGAACGCCGGTCATGATGCCGATTGACATTTCATCCATGCCCATCACAGTCACCACGTAAACGGTGTAAAAAGAAAAACCCATTACGGCAACCTGTGAAAGCATACGAACGATCAAGAACCAGCGGAAATTGGTGTCCATCTTCAATATAGAGGCGATATTTCGCCAAAATGTGCCGCTGTCGGTTGGTGGAAACTGCTCAGGGTTGGCTGGCTCCCGCACCATAAACAAGGCAACCCAAGAGACGACAAGGGATAAGCTGGCAAGAAGAAAGCATAAAGTGAAATCCAGGGGTGATTCCAGGTCGCCGAGGAGATAACCGGCGAGGACAGCGGACAGGCTGGCAAGGACATTAAACGCAGCCGACTGGATTCCGTAAACTGTGCCGCGCCGGTCAGGTGGGAAGATCTTGGCGATCAGGCTTTGCCAGGGTGTAGCTGTGAAACCAGCACCAAGTCCTTGCCAGATCAGAAGAACAAAAGCCAGGAACAAGGCCGCGGAGGTGCTGATGCGGGGCGCCAGCCAGGCTAACAGGGCCAGTCCGAGAAATGGCAGGCGTTCATGGATAGTGATCGCCAGGACCATCGGTTTATAGCGCAGCTGCCGTGATACTCGGTTGGCGATGAGCAGCTGGGGCAACTGCCAGCCCATATTGTGGATGGCGGGTATTAAACCGATCAATATGGCGGAATCGGTCAGCGTGCTTACGAAGAGGGGGATAATGGTCACGAATGAGGCAAACCCCATCGCCGAACCGAAGAATGCGCTGTCGAGAATATTGTATGTGAAGTTGTACCGCAGATCTTTCAGGATGGCGGCATCGGGGAGGGCGAGAGCCTTGGAACGATCGCTCATGTATTGCTGCCCTTCGAGGCGGACAGCTTACGCTGGATGCGTTTGGACCTGTGATCTAGATCTGCCAGCCAGATTTCACGCAGGTAGGGGTCGAATCCGGGAGAGCTGACGATATCGATTGCAGCCTGGGTGTAGCGATTGGCGAGCTGGAGATCACGGGTGGTGTGTTCGTAGAATTTTGCCAGCTCGATATGGGATGGGATGTGGCTTCGCTCAGCCCCAGCCGACCAGAGCAGGCAGGCTTGATCTGTGTTCCCGGCTCGCTTATATATCGCCGCCAGCCTCTCGATCGCACCCAGGTAGATCACCTGGGTTTCATCATCACCCTGACCTTCCAGGTGGTGCAGGGCATGGGTATAGAGTTGGATCGCCTGGTCTAAATCCCCCAAATCTTCATAGAGGCGCGCCAGTGCGACCAGATCGACTCCATGCTCGATCTCGAAGCCGGTGGGATTGGCTATCAAGCCGGCGGTGTGGTTCAGTAAGGCAGCCAGCGAGGTAACGTCCACGGCATTGTGGTAGAACACGCTGCGCAGGGGACCTGGATCGCCGGAACGCAGATAGTCGAAATACATCTGCGGGATCATCCATCCCGGGACATCTTCTTCGGTGCGGCTAGCTCCGAGGATATGGGCTTCGATGTTGCCCAGGGTGCGGCTGGGCAGGCGGTCGCGCCACAGCTTGCGAGCGAGATGCAACAAGTCGATGTGCGCATAGTCATTAAGTGGGCTGCGCCATCCGTGGCTGATGAAACGTGCATTCAAGAGCGGGACGTCGAATGCTTTTCCGTTATAGCTCACTAATGCCTGGCAGGAGGCGATGAACTCTTCCAGAGCAGCGAGCTGAGCCGGTTCCTCGAATGGATCCCGCATAAAGAACTGGACCAGGTGAAACTCATCGGCCTCAAAACGACCCACGCCGACCAAGAATGCATACGTGCCGGTACCACCGGATAAACCGGTCGTCTCCGTATCGATAAAGGCAAAGGCCTGGGCGGGCAGGTTTTGCAGGCGCTCATCTCTGGCCCAGTGTGCCAGAACATCCAGTGGGGAGGTCATCTGCAGGGTACTGCGACCGAATGCTTGCCCAACCGGGTAGCGGTGCTCGACGATGTATGTATCACCCTGGCTGGTTGGATGCGTATGTCCGGCAAGCACCTGATCGAGAGAATCAGACGCGGGACGTATATGGGGCGGCGGGAGATCTGCCGCCCCAATCTTTACACCAAGTGACTTGAGCCTATCACTGAGCGAGGGCACTGCGAATATCGTTGAGCCGCTGTCCGCCGGGTGGCATAGACAGCTGAAGGTGATTACTGAATATAATCCAAAGGATTCGGCTTGGTGCCGTTGTATACCATCTCAAAGTGAAGATGGGGTCCAGTGGAATTCCCGGTGCTGCCTAATGCACCGATGTAGCCCGCCTGGAAAACGCTCTGCCCGCAGCCGGCTGAAATGGCGCTCAGGTGGGCATAAGCAGTCTGCCAGCCGTTGCCGTGGTCGATCACGACCATATATCCGTAACCATAGTTGCTCCACCCGGAAAAGACTACCACACCGCTATCGGCGGCAAAAACCGAGTTGCCTGTGGCGCCGGCGATGTCAATTGCCGTGTGTATGCCCGAATATCCGTACCCGGAGATCGAGCGATCCGTCGTAGGCCAAATAAAGGTGCCTGTGCCTACGGCTCCTTCGTAGATAGATCCGCAATAGCCATCGCCGTAGTAGCGAGCTGAAGCGGGGTTGCTGCGGCTGATGGCCGGCGGACCCCAGTCCTTCAAAGCGCGTTTACCGCCGGGAATGATCAGCCAGGAGTCGGCTGTGATGCCGGGGCTGATTGGATCGGTGGCGGTCAGATCCAATTGGTTGCCAGGATAGTTCAGGATTTCATTTACATCTACTCCGAAAAAGGAAGCGACGCTTGCCAGGTTATCCCCACTATGCCACTGGTAGTACGTGCCATTGGTGGGCAAGATGTTCAGCACCTGACCGGTGGATAGCAAGTGAGGATTGTCCTCCAATATCTCGAAATTGCCCCACAAGATCGTCTCCGGCTCCAGGCCATATTGATCGGCGATGCTAAACAAGCTGTCTCCGGTCTGTACTGTGTAAGTGATCACGTTGGTGCGCGGCCGGGTTGGGATGATCGTATCCAGCATCACCTTGCGGGAGACGCCGATCACTCCAGGGTCGTTTTGGATCATCAAGGAGGAGAGCGAGATCTCTTCCGCCTCAGCAGCAACCCCTTTAACAGTAATAGCTTCCGTATTTGCGGGTGCTGATTCGGCAGGGGCTGCCTGTGTAGATCTTGAATTTACCCAGGCTAACCACCCGGGCAGTCGCACCCAGGCGACAATTCCGAGGGCAGCCAATGAGATTACCAGCAGCAGGTTTAGAGCGTAACTAAATAGCCGCTCACCGCGTCGAGGGGCGCTTTTCCCTTGCGGCGATAGATCGGGCATACTATCTCTCCTATCTGTAGGACAGTCGCAAAATATTCGTTCAGGATCACAACTGCCAATTCTACTACAGATAAGGACCGACTCAAGCGGGCTTCTTTACCACCAGCACCGAACAATTCGAGTAATGGATCAGTTTACGCGACACGCTGCCGAGCAGCCAGCTCTTGACCTGGCTGAGGCCGCGTGATCCGACAACGATTAAATCGATATCGTTCGACTTGACGTATTCAATGATCTCTGTGGCAGCATCACCCCTCTTGAGAATAATGGACGCCGGTCGATGTAGGGGATCCAAGTATTCGACTGCCGCTTCGAGCAGTTTGTGTCCCGCAGCTTCCTGCTCTGAAAGAAGATTTTCGATATCCTCGTCTTTCATCAAAGGAGGTGGGATCACCATCTCCGGTATCGGGGGCCAGACCGGTACCGCTTCGATGGCGACAGGCGGGGGTGACAGGACGTTGATCAGGTACAGCTCGATGTCCTCTGGAAGGGGGAAGCAGGACAGGTAATCCAGAGATTTATGGCTATAAGCAGAGCCATCGATGGCGACCAGGATGCGCCGTAAGGGTTTATACGGCGCACGAACGATGAGCACAGGCCAGTTGGCATACTCGACCACCTGCTGGGCGACTCCGCCGAGCAGGATTCCAAGCGTGGCTCGCAGCCCCTTTGCCCCCATGACAATCAGATCCGGGTTGAACCGGTCCGCAAACTCGATCAGCTTTTCAGCCGGGTAGCCCAGGACCATTTCAGAGATTACAGTGATCCCACTCTGAGACAGGCATTTCCTGGTTAGTTCCAGCGATTGGCGCAGCTTTTCGTGCTCCGAAGTTTGCAACGGGGTAAATATGGAAACTGCAGTGATGGCAGTCCCTGCGGGCAGCGGCAAGGTGCACAGCGTTTGGATAGCGGCCTGGGCGTGTTGAGAGCCGTCATCCGCTAGCAGTATCCGGTAGGGCGGGCAAGACTCGGCAGGCATGGTATTCCTCCTTGGCGAAATGAACAAAACCTGGTTTCCCCTCGTGGAGAGACCGGGCTACAGGTGGAACGATGGATCTGATTAGTCGAACATGCCGGAAGTCCAGGCCTGGTCCCCCGACGTATATACTTTATAGCAAAAATATGACTCAGTTTCAAGTACCAGTGGGATCCCGTTCGAGCTGGATAAGTATTTGTTCCACAGATGTGGTGGGCGCCAGGCAGACAAAATTGCGGCAGATATAAGCTGTGGCGAGATCCCTGATCAAGTCCCTGCCCTCCAGGAGTGGAGGGGCGCCATCCGGTATAGGTAAGGTCGATACTGCCAGTACGACATATGGGCGGTAGCGCTGCCAGACGGCGGATTGGAGGACCTGGATGCCGGGATCGCCGGGTAAACCCAGGATGGCAACTTCGTAGGGGCTGTCATGAGAAGTGTCTAATGCGCATAGCCACTGACTAAATGCGGTTGGGTAGCGCGCGGCAAGATCCTGGATGGCACCCAGCATTTCACTGACAAGCGAACGCATGCTTTGGCTGCCTGTATAAGCCGAAAACTGCAGCAGCGCCAGAGCAGCCAGTGCATTGCCGGAGGGGGTGGCATTATCCTGCAGATCTTTCGGACGTATGATCAGCGGGTCATCCTCATCGCGCGTATCGTAGAAACCAAGATCGCCTGCCTGGTAGTGGGCGATCATATCGCTGACCAATCGGTCAGCTGCCTGATACCAACGCAGATCAGGGTCGCTCTGGTAGAGGGAGAGCAGACCCAGGGCGAGACCAGCTACATCATCAAGAAAGGCATTCTGCCGCGCTTGCCCTTCACGCCAGGAGCGTTGCAGACGACAATCGACGATGAGATGCCCCAGCAAAAAGTCAGCGTTCGTACGCGCTGCTGCCAGGTAATCCGGACGATCAAGATACCGAGCTGCTTCAGCAAAAGCCGCCAGAACCAACGAATTCCAAATGACAAGCACCTTATCGTCCGTCGCGGGCCGTACGCGCGTCTGCCTGTGAGCCAATAAGCGTTTGTGCAGCCTGTCGAGGTGCTCCTGGACCCGGTCGGTGGGTATCCCGAATTGTCCCGCAAGCTGGTTGTCGTCCAGGGCGCGCTGGAGCACATTGTCGCCTTCAAAGTTGCCCGTATCTGTGATGTTGTAGGCTGCGAGAATAAAGGCGCTGTCATCCTCGTTTTGCAGTGCGGAGCGAATTTGTTGGGGTGTCCAGACGTAGTATTTCCCCTCGATGCCCTCCGAATCGGCATCCAGGCTGCTGAAAAAACCTCCCAGCGGGTGGGCCATTTCGCGCAGGATGAAATCCAGCGTCGCCTCACAAACTTGCCGGAAGAACAGCTCGCCGCTGATCAGGTAGCCGTGCAGGTAGACCAGGGCAAGCTGGGCATTATCGTAGAGCATTTTTTCGAAGTGCGGCACCAGCCAATAGTCATCGGTGCTGTAGCGCGCAAAGCCGCCGCCGATTACATCATACATCCCACCTTTAGCCATGGCGTGCAGACAGTGGATGGCAATATCACGGGCAAGGTTGTCGCCTTTGGAAGCCTGCCGCAGCAAGAATTCCAGCGTCATTGGCTGCGGGAATTTCGGAGCGCTGCCCCACCCGCCGTTTTTCCAGTCATAGGACTGGGCCAGCGTGAAAGAGGCTTTGCCGATCGTCCCAGGGTCCAATTCTTTGGCTGTCTCTACGTAATTGGCAGCCTGGCTAATATATTGTGCAATTTTGTGGCTGGATTGAAGGATCTGTCCCCGATCTTGCTCCCAGGCGTTGTGAACACTTACTAAAACCTCACGGAATGAGGGCATGTTATAGCGTCTGACGGGAGGGAAGTAAGTGCCCCCATAGAAGGGCTGCCCGTCAGGGGTCAAAAAGATGCTCATAGGCCAGCCGCCCTGTCCGGTCATGGCAATGACGGCACTCATATAGATGCTGTCCAGATCGGGGCGCTCCTCACGGTCCACTTTGATGTTGACATAGTAGCGGTTCATTATGTCAGCGATCTGGGGATCCTCGAAGGATTCATGCGCCATGACATGGCACCAATGACAGGCAGCGTATCCAATGCTCAAAAATACCGGTTTATCTTCCCGGTGAGCTTTACCTAACGCTTCAGGCCCCCAGGGATACCAATCGACAGGATTTTCTGCGTGCTGGAGCAGATAAGGCGAGTTTTCGTGGGCAAGCCGGTTTGGCATGGCAGCTCTTTATTCACCGAACTCGAGCTCGAATTCATCATCGTCGCCGTTCGTTTCACCGGAGGGAGAGATCTCGATGTCGCCGAAGAGACTGCCCTGCCGGGCATCGATGCGGTTGCGTTTGATCAATTCGAGCATGGCGAGAAATGTAACCACAATCTCCAGACGTGAACTCGCAGACCGGATCAGGTGCTGGAAAGTAGCCCGGCCGCGTTGGCGGAGCTGGTTGACGATAAGGCCAATTTTTTGCCGGATTGTGACCGGTGAGGGCGCCACAACTGTCTTTAAATCTGGTCGCAGATCCAAGCTGGTGAAGATCGTGCGGGCTGCCTCGACCAGGTCGTCGAGGGTCAATCCGCTCATGTCGAGGGTACCCACATGCTTTGGGGGAGGCGTCAGCCGCAGATGGGTCTTCAAACCACCGGCCTCGCGGGTGGACAAGAACTCGGCAACCCGTTTAAAGCGCTTGTAAAGGATCAACTGGCGGGCGAGCGCTTCACCGGGATCTTCTTCGCCCTCTTCGCTCCGGGGCGGGCGCGGCAGCAGCGCTTCGGATTTTATCTGGATCAAGCGGGCAGCAATTACCAGGAAAGCTGATACCTGTTCAGCGGCTTGCTCCGGCAGGCTGTGCATGTATTCCAGGTATTGGTCGGTCACTTGGGCAAGGGCCAACTTGGTAATGTCGAGCTCGGCACGCTCGATCAGCTCGAGCAGTAAATCGAGCGGACCTTCATAGACGGGTGTGCTGACCGTGTAGCCCGGCGCCTGGCGGGCAGCGATATCAAGATCCATGGGGGGGATTATACCTGACAATTCTGTGCGCCCATGCTATACTTACCTTTGACAAATGCCAAGTCTATTTCAACCACCGGAGGAACGATGACAACGATCAACGAACCCGTTCACGTCACCGATGCTGCTTTTGAGAAGGTAGTACTGCAATCACAGGTACCTGCCATTGTCGATTTTTGGGCACCCTGGTGCGGTCCCTGCAGGATGGTAGCGCCGACGCTGGAAAAGCTGGCGAAAGAATACGCCGGGAAGCTGTTGGTAGCCAAGGTCAATACTGACGAAAATCCGGATTGGGCTAATAAATACGGCGTGCAGGGCATCCCGACGATGCTGTTTGTATCCGGGGGAAAGGTCATTCACCGCCAGGTAGGTGCGCTTCCCGAACCGACGCTGAGAGATATCGTCGTACAGTTCATGGACGTGGTGACTCAAAAAGCAGCTTGAACGGTAAATAAGAAGAGGGTGTCCAAAAAGAAGGGCGAAGCGTGTTGGATCCGTCACGGGTAGCCGTCAAAAGACTGCTTCGCCCTTACATATTGCGGGATGGAGTTTTAAACGGACACTTTTTGGACAGCCCCTGGCTTTATTTTTCTGTGACTCGCTCGATTCGCGCCCCCAGGCCGCGCAATTTACCTTCCACACGTTCATAGCCCCTGTCGATCTGACCAACATTGCGTATAACCGACCTGCCTTCGGCTGCCATGGCTGCCAGGAGCAATGCCATTCCGGCTCGGATATCCGGGCTGTCCATATTCTCGCCATATAGCGGCGTCGGCCCCTGTACGATGCAGCGATGCGGATCGCATAAGACGATCTGCGCACCCATGCCGACCAATTTATCGATAAAGAACATCCGGCTGGGGTACATCCAGTCATGGAAAAGGATGCTGCCCTTGGATTGCGTGGCGACGACAATGGCGATGCTCATCAAATCGGTGGGAAAAGCCGGCCAGGGCATGACGCTGATCACTGGTATGGCATCGCCCAGGTCCGGCTCGACCTCCAGGCGCTGGTTAGGAGGAACGATGATGTCATCGCCATCCACCTCCCAGGTGACGCCCAGGCGGCGAAATACGATGGCGATCATATCCAGGTATTGTGGACCGGCTTTGCAGATGCGGATCGAGCCATGGGTGACGACGGCTGCGCCAATAAAGCTGACCACTTCCAAATAATCCGGACCGATTGTGAAATCCCCTCCATGCAGGCGGGGTACGCCGCTGATCACCAGGGTGTTCGATCCGATATTATCGATCTGTGCACCCAGACCGTTTAGAAAGTGACACAGCTCCTGCACGTGAGGCTCGGAGGCTGCGTTGCGTAAAACAGTCGTGCCTTTGGCGGTCACGGCTGCCATGATCGCATTTTCGGTGGCGGTAACAGAGGCTTCGTCGAGCAGTATATTTGCACCGTGAAGGTTGCCGGCATGGAAAGAAAATATCTTCTCGCTGCGGTTGAAATCCACTTTTGCGCCTAGAGCTTGAAAAGCCAGCATGTGGGTGTCCACACGCCGGCGACCGATCACATCCCCACCGGGAGGAGGAAGCTGGAGTTCTCCGGAGCGGGCCAACATCGGGCCGGCGATCAGAATAGACGCCCGTATCCGGCGGCACAGATCAGGGTCAAGGTTGGATGGGTGCACCTGGCGGGCGTGGACTTTCCAGGTATGTTCTTGTTGAGTGGCTATCTCCACCCCAAGACTCTGCAGGAGATCCCGCATTGCGTCCACATCGCGGATATTCGGCATATTGTGCAAAATAACTGGCTCATCGGTCAATGTGCATGCCGCCAACAAAGGCAGGGCGGCATTCTTGTTACCAGAAACGGTAACATCTCCAGTTAAGGGGACACCACCGGTGATTGTAAATTTATCCAAATGAACCTCCCGTGAAAACTGGCTCCGGGTACTCCTCACGATCAAGGGGCGGAAATGGGAACCTCCATGGCGGCAAGCCGCCATCGACAAACCCAAACCTCACTTTGTGAAAGCCCTGTGAAAACAGGCTGGCCTGGACGCCAGAGTTCCTTCAGCCTGCTATAATACACGTGATGGGTTCCATTGTACCACTGCTGTATGTCCTGCCTGCGGGGTGGATCGCAGGCATATTGGTGAATTATCTGGCCGATGTGCTGCCCGCATACAGGAAAATAGCCCAACCGGTCTGCCTGTCGTGCAAATCCTCGATGAGCTGGAGCAACTATATTCTATTTCCGAGCGCCTGTGCGGCATGCGGTGCGCCGCGCAAGATGAGGGCATGGATCGTCCAACTGGCCTACCTGGCAGCGGCAGCCGGGCTTTGGTACCGCACACCCACGGGCTGGAATCTGGCAGCGGTGCTGATCTTGCTGGCCTATCTGGGTCTGGTAGCGGTGATCGATATCGAGCACCGGGTTATTTTGCACAGCGTCAGCCTGGCAGGCCTGATTATGGGCCTGGCGTTGGGGATCTGGCAGCACGGCATCTGGCGCACAATAGGCGGTGGTGCCGTGGGATTTGTCGTCATGCTGGCGCTGTACTGGCTGGGATTCTTGTTCATCCGCTACCAGAAGCTCCGCCAGGGATTGGAGCAACCGGAAGACGCATTGGGATTTGGCGACGTTAATTTAAGCGGGGTGATCGGTCTGCTGCTTGGTTGGCCTGGCGTGACGGTTGGATTGGTATTAACGGTCCTGCTGGCGGGTGGATTCAGCCTGGCATATTTGCTGATCAAGCTGGTGCGCAGAGAATACCAGGCGAGCCTGGCGATACCCTATGGACCGTTCCTGGTCGTCAGTGCCGCCTGGCTGCTACTCATCTGAATTCATAATCTTATGAAATAATTTGTCACCTTTCAAAATTATCAGGCATTTTAGTACTAATGTAACGCTCAGGGAACCCAAAATTTCATATAATATGTGATAAGCACATGCAGGAGATGCGATGCGCTGGAAACTATTTAAACTAAGGCGTGGTGAAAGCAGGGGACAGAGCTTCGTGGAGCTGGCACTGATTATCCCCTTGATCCTGATCATGCTGGTTGGGATGATCGAGGTGGGGTTTTTGATATTTAATTACCTGAATGCCCTCGATCTGACGCGCGAAGCTGCCCGTTTTGCGTCTGTACGAGACTACCGCAGCGCTTCTCCCGGCGCCCCAACGATGGCAGATTGCACCAACAGCGATCTGGATTACTATAAAGATACTGCCTGTTTCTTTATCGATCCATCGTTGAATCCGAACCTGCCCCTGGATGCAGCCAAGTATGATGATGTCACCATCTCTGCCTTTGTCGTTGTATCCAGCACCCATGCGACCATCGCTCGCCGCTTGCCTTATAACCAGAGAGACCCCGTTTCTAATGATCTGATTGATCCGGATAATGACGGCGTATGGTCGATGTATAACAACAACTGGCAAAAAGACTGCCAGGGCAGTACGATCCTTACCGAACCGTTCTTCACGAACGACGAGATAGAAGACATGTTCATCACACAGGCTCCGAAAGCCAAGGGGTTGGTGCTCGTCGAGGCACATATCTGCTACGACCAGATGATCTATATTCCCCTGCTTTCGGAATACATCGGCTCACCATTTCGCATCCATGTGTACACATTCATGCCAGCCCCGGAAGCAATTCCGACGCCTACGGCGATCCCGTGAACGGAGGCAGAGATCCTATGTCTAAGATAAAAAGACATCTACTGATCCTGCCGCACAACCGAGGCGGCAAACAACGCCGAGAAAATGGGCAGGCGCTGCTGATCCTAGCCATATCTTTTGTGGCGCTGCTGGCGTTTATTGGACTGGTGACCGATGCGGGATCGCTGTACATCACGTACACCCAGCTCAAACGAGCCGTGGATGCGGCAGCGGTCGCGGCGGCAAACAATGTGAAGATCACGACCCCGGGTGAATCGTACGAAACACGAAAAGAGCGCGTTAAGGAAGCGGCGCGCGAGATGATCTCGCTGCATAATATCACCGGTGCTGAACTTGCAGAAGTAGATGTCTTTTTGTGTGATGACTTCGAAATACTTGACCCTGATGAAATTCCAGACGACTTTAATATGTGCCCGGCAGCCGGAGACCCGCCGCGCAAGCTGGCTTACGTCCAGGCGGTGCACGAAGCGCCAGTGTATTTCCTGCGCTTGTTTGGCATCCAGAATGTCCCATTTCGTACCTCCGCCATTGGAGAAGCGGCGACAGTCGACCTGGTGATCGTGCTGGACACCTCGGAATCGATGGGTTCGGATATCGATTGCGGCTCGGATGGCTCTTGCACGCCAGGCTACGATCCCAACAACTTCAACCCGGCGAGCTGCAATGCGGCCAACAACTGCTACCCGCTGCGCCAGGCTAAAGATGCAGCCAAATCGCTAATCGCGCGCTTGCTGCCGGGGTACGACCAGGTAGCGATCGTGCATTATGATTACCAGGCGCATCACGTGTTTGGACTGAGTGATGATATCTCCGCTGCCAGCTCTGCAGTCGACACGGTGTACCTGCACGACGATGCACCGGCAGCTTTGTTGGAGTGGTCAAGTCCCGGACCGATGGGAGGTTATGAGACTTTCAACCCGATATTCCCAGATGACCGGGACGGCAACGGCGTGGATGCAGATCCTGGCGCTCCATGCGAGGACTTGATCGATTTTCGATCTGGAGGCCCCGGCAGGGATCTGTGGGATGACGTGACCGGCAAACCCTGCGATTCCGACACGCTGCTGGATGCCTACGACTGGAACAACAACCGGTTCACCGACCCGAATGGGCATGACGACGATGATGTTGATCACATTCCAGGAACCTTCGAGGATACATCCCAGGTTTCAACCTGCATCGGGTGCGGCGTACGCTTGGGTAAGGAAGTACTGCAGAACGGCGGACGACCTGCCAGCGTGTGGGTGATGGTCTTCCTTTCGGACGGGCTTGCCAATCTGAGTGATACGCATGCCACGAATAACGATATCCCTGCTTCATACAAATACGGCTTCTGCGGAGACGAACCTGGATCGGCTTTCTGGTCGACCTTTTGCATCGACTGGGATACAGATCCACGCTACTGCATTGATGATGATGATGATGAATGCCCGCCCGATACAAGCCATACCAACCAGAGCGGCCCATTCAGTGTGCTCGACTATGCCATGGATATGGTGGATGAGGCGGCTTTGCTCGATTCAACCAATGAAGATGAGCCTCTGGGCGAGGATATGGTGATCTACAGCGTGGCGCTAGGGGCTGCCGCCGCCCAGCCTGAAGTGCTGCGCTACATGGCGAACCTGGGAGATGATGGCTTGCGGGACCCGGCTACGGATCTCTGCAACGGCGTTCCAGCGCAGCAAAACTGCGGAAATTATTACTATGCTCCGACAGGAGCGTTTCTAGATCGGATCTTTGAAAGTATCGCGTCACGCATCTTCACCAAAATCAGCAGGTAACGGCGTTATTCTCCCTGCAGATTTGATGTGAGGATGCCAACGGCTTGCATCGCAAGATGCGGGGAGATAACGCTATGAGGAAAATCAAGCTGCACACTCATTTCAGGGGGCAAGGGATGGTTGAGTTTGCACTGGCTTTGCCGGTTCTACTGCTGCTGCTTTTCGGTGTGATCGAGTTCGGCCGATTGCTCCAGGCATGGATGGCAATCCAGAATGCGGCGAGATTTGGCATCCGCTACGCGGTGACCGGGGAATATAACCTCTCGTACTGCCAACTGGCAGCCGAGACACTTGGCTATGAAGATGCCGACACGTTTGGCACCAGCCCGGCATCCTACGACTGCAAGGTACAACGAACATACTGCGAATCCTTGCCCGAGCCGCAGCAAGATGACTGCGATTACAGCCAGATGACCTCGGAGCTGGAGGACTGGGCGCGCTTGCCGTCTACACGAGATGCCGCACGCACAGGCGCAGCAGGTGCAGCCCTGGATGATGACCCCACTACTTCCGGCGACTACCTGACCTATTTGATCACCCACGATATCCTGCACCTGGGAGATATTACAGACAGCGGTTATTACCACATCACGATCTGCAGCAACCGGGATGGCGACGGTGATGGGGGGGCTGATTTTGCCCGCAATCCCGACACTGACCCGGAAACATGCCTGGATATTTCTGATCCGACCTGGGTGTACATGGATGACGCCGGCGGTCCAGGCGACCGGGTGCGGGTGACGGTGCGCTATATCCACCCAATGATCCTGCCGCTGATCAGCAGCGTATGGCCGCAGGCGCCGCTGACCGCCTGGAGAGAGGGCGTGGTCGAGCAGTTCCGAGTCTCACGCATCAGCGGCGTGGGCGGTCAAATTGGCTTTGCTCCCACGAATACGCCTCGACCCACCGATACTCCGACAATAACACCGGTACCAACGGACACTTATACTCCTATTCCTCCAACACCAACCGATACACCCGTTCCGCCGACGCCAACCAATACGCCCACACCGACGTTTACTCCGACACCAACAGCTACCCCGACTCCCTCGTGCGACGACCTGTTGGTGAACGGGCCACTGAGGTTCAACGGGGATGATATTCGCATCAATATGAGCAATATGAGCGGAGTCTGGCCGATCACAATTTCTCAGGTCAATACGAACTGGGACGAGCTCGAAAACCAGCCCGAAGGACCCTGGCACGATGAAGTCGACCCACTGCCTAGCGACCAATATTTCGACCGCTACTACTGGGGAGCCACGGCACTGCTGAATCCCGCGAATGTATATCTCAACTCTCCGCCGGATACCTGGGCGCATGACCCCGGGCTGATCATTCCGGCTCTGACGAACAATTACCTGGCGATGGATTTTTACCGGAGCTTTACCAGCTACTACGTGTACTACCATGCACGCGACTTCTCGGTAGATTTAACCTACTCGGTCGGGCCTCTGGCATGCCCGGCGATTAACGTCGTTGGTCTGTACGGGCCAATCGTTGCTCTAGACCCTGTGCCACCCAATCCGATCACAGCGCCGTTCTCGATCCAGGCGACTGCCAGCGATCCGGACGGAACAATCAGCAGGGTACGCTTCGAGGTATGGGACCAAGCCGAAGCCAATATCCTGGGATATACAGATGATTACAACGCCCCTTACTGCCTTTTCGGATCCGCAGGCGGCAACTGCGTTACCCGGGGCCTGGGATACTATTGGCCGAACAGCACCAATCCTATCGAGAACGGGACTTATGTGCTCTATCTCCAGGCGAGAGACAATGATTCCCCCAACCAGTACACGCGCATCCGGGAAACGATCACCCTGGACCTGCCAGAACTAGTGCCATGCGATAATGATGGGACCGGGCTGTTGGGGTCGTACTACACCTGGTCGGGGAGCTCGCCGCCTACGATGGCAACCCTGACCAACTTGGTGCTGGCGCGCATTGATGCGATGGTCAATTTCGATTGGGGAGCCGGCTCGCCTGGTGCGACGGTACCCGACAACCGATTTGCAGTTCGCTGGCGCGGACAGGTGCAGCCGAAGTACGACCAGGCTGAGACCTATACGTTCTATATGCGCACGGATGATGGCGTACGCTTATGGGTGAACGGAACCCGCCTGGTCAATCGCTGGCAGGACCAGTCTGTAACCGAGCGCAGTGGGATTTTAGCCATCCCGGCTGGCTGCGATTTGTATGACATCATTATCGAGTACTATGACAATACCGGAGATGCAATTTCAGAGCTGCGCTGGGAGAGCCCGAGCATACCGAAGGAGTTCATCCCGATGCCGAATCTCTACCCGCCAGAAGGTCCTTTACCGCCGACCGTGACACCTTCGCCGACGCCGGTGAACACCCCAACACCGCTGCCTACAGCAACGCGCACACCCAAGCCGCCGGATACAGCCACTGTAGTGCCGCCGACAGCAACAAGTACAACGCGACCACCCACGAACACGGTCGGCCCACCGACAGCAACGCAACCCAATCCGGCAACCAGGACGCCGACTCGCACGCCTACGGCAACAGTGCCAATGCCGCCGACCAATACACCGACACCCACGATCACCCCGACGCCATGCCTGACGCCGCCGGACCTAGGCGGGTGCCGCTAATACTGTACTGACGCAAGCGTTTATTTCCCTGGGGGTACGGGTTGCAGTTCTGTCGCAGCACGCACCCCCAAGATCACTACACGGATGGTTAATGTGAAATCGACGCGGTCTCTCATAATAGTCGCCATTCTCTTGGGTTTTGCCATGTGCGGACCGGAACAAATGTCTGCCATTCGCAATGCTAAGGCCGCGGAACTCGACAGCGTAAGAAACCTGCTGCCGGTGATTATGTTTGGATATACGTCTGGGACAGGCGCGGTTGAGGGCATTGTATTCGATGCCAGCAGCCCCACGCGAGATCCCGTGCCCGGCATACCAGTTTGCTACCTATCGACCTGTGATACGACCGGCGCGGATGGGACTTACGAATTGCTCGATATCAAAGATGGCTACCGCAGGGTATTCATCGCTGCCAGCGATGAGTATTACGAAACTGTGGAAGGTATCCTGGTCAGGCCTGGACAAGCGACACAGCGGGATATAGCCCTGATCCCCAAGGTGGATTTATCCGATGTATTCATGCGGGTGGTGCTGACCTGGGATCCGACGCCTACCTGGCCGCCGGATGATAACAACAATGACCTGGATGCAAACCTCTGGCTGGAGGCACCCGATCCACCAACCCATATAGACTCCGATATTCTCCGACGTGGCGATTGCACGACCTTTCCGAATGCATGTCTGGAAGCCGATTACCAGAAAGGCTACGGACCGGAGACAATCGCAATCCGGCAGCTTGAGAATACCACGTACTATTACGGCGTCCTGAACTATTATGCCGGCTATGCGGGTGTACCACCGATCACGGACAGCCAGGCAAAGGTCCGTATCTACCAAGAAGGCGATATTTATTACGAGTATTCGGTACCAAGCGAGGGCGAAGGCGACTTTTGGTACGTGTTTTCGATAGTTACAGATGGAACAACAGCGACCATCCAGGAGCAGAACTGCATCATCGCTTACGACAGTGAGATACCCGAGTGCCCGGCAGGCATCCAATCCGAGATCGAGTTGAATTTGCGGCCTCCGAAAGGCGAATAAATCCGGGCAACCGGCGTTGTCTATCTAGAGATATAGCACCACTGAGAACACGGAGATCACAGAGAAGAAGCAGAGAAACACCGCCGAGAGCGCAGAAATCACAGAGAAGAAGCAGAGAAACACCGCCGAGAGCGTAGAGATCGCAGGAAAATTCCGAATTTCTATGTGTACTCTGTTATGTGTTCAAACCCTTAAACTGGCGCTAAATGCGCCAGTTTTGATTCGGCGATTATTGCGTATTGATGGGGCGCGTGCAAGATTAATAACGTCAGTACGGGTTAAGAAAGATCGCTCAGGCCAGAATGTCATTCCGAGATTCGGCTAAACCGCCGAAGGCGGTATTCGGGGATGAAATAACAGCGTACAATATGGTCATCCCTCCATGCAGTCAAGACCGGCACCGAACTGGTGCGATAGAGC
>Ga0105094_10000051_pt1 | contig 41371 bp, 40 predicted proteins | sample PPLLak1March2015_2_FD_87023 | JGI IMG/M metagenome (GOLD analysis project Ga0105094, IMG submission 87023) | Freshwater sediment microbial communities from Prairie Pothole Lake near Jamestown, North Dakota, USA - PPLs Lake P8 Core (3) Depth... | ecosystem: Environmental > Aquatic > Freshwater >...
AGCCAGCATGGCATTCTTCCCGTGCCCGCGCCGGCGACCGCTCTGCTGGTGCGAGACGTGCCCTGCTACACCAGCGAGGTGCAGGGAGAGTTGGTCACCCCGACCGGTGCGGCTGTGCTTACCACGCTGGCCCGCGGTTTCGGACCAATGCCGCCCATGGTATTGAAAGAAATCGGCTACGGCGCCGGGCGGCGGGAGCGTGAATTTCCGAACGCTTTGCGGGTGTTCGTAGGGGAGCAGCTCCAGGAAAGCGCGCCGCGCCGCGTGCGCGATCCCTTCCCGGAGCAGCACGCTGCCCCGGTCGGGCCGGCTGGCTACCACGAAGGTCCGGCAGTGGTGATCGAGGCCAATATCGATGACATGAACCCGCAATTGTGCGAACACCTGGGTGAGCGCTTGCTAGAGGGGGGCGCACTGGATGTGCTCTGGCTGCCGGCCCAAATGAAGAAGGGCCGTCCCGGCGGGCTGCTGCATGTGCTGGCATCGCCAGAGGGCCTGGATGACCTGCTGGCGATTCTTTTCAGCGAGTCTACATCCATCGGGGCGCGCACCTACCCGGTGACCAAGCGCATGCTCCAGCGCCAGACTATGACCGTAGAGACGCCTTATGGGGCGCTGCGCGTGAAGGTCGCTCGTCTGGGTGAGCAGGTGGTCAACATTGCCCCGGAATATGAGGACTGCCGCCAGCTGGCGCGCCAGTCGGGAGCGCCTTTGAAGGCGGTCATGGCTGCCGCGCTCATCGCGGCCGGGCAGGCGCTCGATAAAGCTTCTCAATAGCGCGCCGGGAACAGACCTGGGGAGGGTGGAAAGGGCATTACAGTGACGATGCGGACTGTGGATGGATTCTTATTTGACCTGGATGGCACCGTCTATCTGGGTGATAAAGCCTTGCCGGGGGCGGTGGAGTGTATTACAGAGCTGCGCCGGCGCGGCAAGCGGGTCCTGTTTATCAGCAACAAGCCCCTGGAACCCGGTCGGGTCTACGCTGAGAAGCTGTCCCGTCTGGGCATCCCCGCCGGAGATATGGATGTCATCACCTCCGCCTACGTGCTGGGCTACCACCTGTCGCACACCACCCCCGATCTGCGCCTGTATGTGGTTGGCGAGTCTAACCTGCGCGCCGAGCTGCGCAGCCACGGCTTGACCGTGTTGGAAGAGCTGGGTGATCAGGACCCCAAAGGCGTCATCTCGCCGCATGGGATCGACGCGGTGGTGGTGGCATTCGACCGCACCCTGGACTACCGCAAGCTGAACACCGCTTACCAGGCGTTGATGCGAGGAGCGCGCTTCTTCTCCACCAACGCCGACAAGATCTGTCCCATGCCGGGCGGGGGCATCCCGGATGCTGGCGCCACCATCGCGGCCTTGGAGCATATCACCGGGCGGAAGGTGGAGCTGGTGGCGGGCAAGCCCTCCAGGCTGGTGATGGTCGTGGCCTCTCAGCGCCTGGGGGTGGAGCCGGGACGCCTGATGATGGTGGGCGACCGGTTGGAGACGGACATCTACATGGGCCAGCAGGCAGGCGCACTAACTGCTGTGGTGCTCACCGGCGTGACCCGCCGGGAGGACCTGTCTGCCCTGGCGCAGCCGCCGGATTACGTGCTGGAAAACCTGCGCGAGCTGCCTGGTTTGGTGCTGTAAATAATCGGATACCGCGAGGTCGTGATGGGCGTGCGCGTTCCTGTGTATATCGGCAGCCAGGCGATCGAGAAATTCCTCAACTACTGCCGCCAGCAGGATCAGAAGGAGTTCCTGCTTGTAGCGGACGAGAATACCTACCCGGCTTTGGGTCAAGCGGTGGAGGCGGCCCTGCGCCAGCAGGGTTTCGACGTGCTCACCGTGGTGCTCAAAGGACCCGATGTGGTCGCCGACGAGCGCTTCCTGCTGCGGGTGCTGGTTGCCTACGACCTCAAACCGCGTCTGTTCCTGGCAGTAGGCTCGGGCACGATCACCGACATAACGCGCTTCACCAGCCACCGGGCCGGAAGGCAGTTCGTTTCGCTGCCGACCGCCCCGTCTGTGGACGGCTTTACTTCCATCGGCGCGCCGCTGGTCATCGGCGGGCTGAAGCAAACCGTCATCTGCCAGCCGCCGGTCGCAGTGTTCGCCGATCTGTCCACTCTGGCAGCTGCGCCACGCCGGTTGGTGGCGGCCGGTTTCGGCGATCTGATCGGCAAATACCTCTCGCTAGCGGATTGGAATCTGGGACGCCTGCTGTGGGATGAACGCTACGATTCGCAGATTGCGGCGCGCATGCTGGCTGCTGCGCAGAACTGCGCCGACCGGGCTCAGGAAATCGCTGGCGGGTCGGTCGAGGGGGTGCGCATCCTGATGGAAGGGCTGATTGAGGCCGGCTTCGGCATGCTGGAGTTCGGTAATTCCTCACCCGCCGGAGGCGCAGAGCATCAAATATCTCACCATTGGGAGATGATGATGCTGGCTGACGGCCGCCCTGCGGCGCTGCACGGCGCAAAAGTTGGGGTGGCTTCGATCATGACCGCCGGATGGTACGCCCAGCTGCGCGGTATGGCGAAAGATGAGGCCGCTAACCGCTTGAAAAATATCCGCCTCCCCGATGCGAAAGATGAGGAGCAGGTGATAAGGACCGTCTTTGGCCCGATCGCCGAGCAGATCCTGCCCCTGCAGAGCGATACCCTCTCCATGACTGGAGAGCGCTTCGAGGCCTATAAGGCGCGGGTGCTGGATAACTGGCGGGAGGTGCAGGCGATTGCTGCGGGCGTTCCGGAGCCTGGCGCTATCGCCGGCTGGCTGCGCGTGGTGGGCGGGCCGGTGAGCGCCAGCGAGCTCAATCTAAGCCAGGAGGAAGTGCGCCTGGCCCAGGATTACAGTCACTACATGCGCAGGCGCTTCAATATCAACAAACTACGCCTGCTGTTGGGCATCTCTTGAGAGCTGGCTTCGTAACAAGTGTAAACAAGGATCGTCAGTCTTTAATCGGCTGTCAGGTCCCGCGTTGCAGGGTCGTGCCACGCGGAAGCACATCGATCATGTGTGCAGGACTGCCGGTCCTGGTTCGATCATTCCGATCATGAGGCCTGACAATTTAGGGTGAACGCCAGAAGTGGTGGATCTAACCATCTTGAAACATATTAGAACAAATGTTTGACTATTTTGGTCTTATTTGGTATAATCACTTCGAAAACACGGAGGCTGTATGTCTAAAATTACCACTTCAGTAAAAAGTTCGCCTGGATCGCCGACAAATTTGGCGTGTCCTGGCAGCTGAATCTAGTATAACGAGGAGTGAAAATCATGAGCGGAGTCCGAGTTTTAGTCGGTACGCGCAAGGGCGCTTTTATCCTGACATCAGACGCCCAGCGCAAACAGTGGGATATCAGCGGGCCTCACTTTGCGGGCTGGGAGATTTACCATATAAAAGGGTCATCTGTGAACCCAGACCGGCTGTATGCTTCGCAGACCAGCGGCTGGTTTGGACAGGTGATCCAGCGCTCCGACGATGGCGGTCAGACCTGGGCGCCTGCTGGCAACGAGTTTGCCTACGACGGCGTCCCCGGCACGCACCAGTGGTACGACGGCACGCAGCACCCCTGGGAATTCAAGCGCGTCTGGTATCTTGAGCCCTCCCTGACCGATGCGGAGACAGTCTATGCCGGTGTAGAAGACGCCGCCCTGTTCCGCTCGAGCGACGGCGGGCAGACCTGGCAGGAGCTTTCCGGGTTGCGAAGCGCCAAGGGAGATCTCTGGCAGCCGGGCGCGGGTGGGATGTGCCTGCACACCATCCTTCTGGACCCGAGCGATCCCAATCGCATCTTCATCGCCATATCGGCTGCCGGCGCGTTCCGCACCGATGATGGCGGGCAGACCTGGCAGCCGGTGAACAATGGCCTGAAGTCCAATTTTGAGCTTCCGGATCCGACTGCCGAGGTGGGTCACTGCGTACACGGCCTGGCAATGCACCGCTCGCGCCCCGGCGTGCTGTTCATGCAGAAGCACTGGGACGTCATGCGCAGCGACAATGCTGGCGAGTCGTGGTATGAGATCAGCGGGAATCTGCCGACTGATTTCGGATTTGCTATTGCTGTCCACGCCCACGAGCCAGATACCGTGTACATCGTCCCTATCAAGAGCGATGCAGAGCACTACCCGCTGGACGGTAAGCTGCGCGTCTACCGCACACGATCGGGTGGGAACGAATGGGAGGCGCTGACCAACGGGCTGCCTCAGCAGGACTGCTACGTCAACGTGCTGCGCAGCGCCATGGCCGTCGACACGTTCGATCCCTGCGGGGTTTATTTCGGCACCACCGGCGGGCAGGTGTACGCCTCCGCCGATGCTGGCGATAGCTGGACACCCATCGTCCGGGATCTCCCCGCCGTACTTTCGGTAGAGGTCCAGTCGCTGCCATGATGCGCGTCGTGCTCCCCACCCATTTGTGGAGGCTGGCAAATACCAGCCGCGAGATCGAGCTCCAGGTCGAAAGCCCGGCGACTCTCGGTGCGGTGCTGGATGCGCTGGAAGCGCAGTATCCGATGCTGCGCGGGACGATCCGCGACCATGCCACGAAAGAACGCCGGGCTTTCATCCGCTTCTTCGTCTGCAGTGAAGACTGGTCTCACGAGCCGCAGGATGTGCCCCTGCCGGAGGTGATCGCCTCGGGTGCAGAGCCGCTGCGGATCGTGGGCGCTATGGCCGGTGGTTAGGCGCCTGCGCGCCCGGATCGAAGCGAGAGCAGAAGAGCGACATATGGGTTTTATCTACGAAGAAAGACCCTCGGACTCGCCGTATGTAGAAACGGTTACACGCGGCCGTACGGTAGGCAGCGGTTCTCAAATCCGCCCCTCCGAAATTCACTGGCATATGGTCTTCGCCAGGTACGACGGTCGCGCCTACCCGGTATTTGCGGGACCACTAACGGCGGCGGGTGTAGTGTCTTACACTGAAGGTGCGGAGATCCTGTGGATCAAACTCAGACTGGGCACCTTTATGCCTCACCTGCCCCCCAGGGATCTTGCAGATGCAGAAACGACCCTGCCTGGTGCATCGAGCCAATCCTTCTGGCTGAAGGGGTCTGCCTGGCAGTACCCCGACTTTGAAAACGTGGAGACGTTTATCGACAGGCTGATGCGCGAGGATGTGCTGGTTCACGATCCAGTCGTCAGCGATGTTTTACAGGGTCGTTTGCCAGCCATGGCCTCCCGCACGATCCGGCATCGCTTCTTGCGCGCTACCGGCCTGACCCAGCTCCATATTTACCAGGCCGAACGCGCCGGGCGTGCGCAGGCGCTTTTACGGCGGGGCGTTTCGATACTGGATGCCGTTTACGAAGCTGGCTATTACGACCAGCCGCACATGACCCGGGCATTGAAGCGCCATACGGGCTATACCCCTGCCCAAATTGTCCAGATGCGCAGGGGTGCATGAAGGAACATGCGTAGTTTGCCATTTTATACAAGACAGGCTCTTCCTGGTCTTATATAATACAAATGTTCCAATAATTATCCGAATATACACAAAAGGAGATTGTCATGGGTACTAATAACATGCAGCCAATCGTTCCGTACTTGTGGTTCAACAATCAAGCTGAGGAAGCCGCGAATTTTTACACCTCCATATTTAAGAATTCAAAGATACTGAGCGTTGCGCGCTTCGGCGAAGCAGGACCCGGGCCTGCTGGTGGTGTGATGACGGTAAGCTTCCAGCTAAATGGACAGGAATTCGTGGCGTTGAACGGTGGGCCTGAATTCAATTTCACTGAGGCGATATCTTTCTACGTCCCCTGCGCCTCGCAGGAAGAGGTCGACTATTATTGGGAGAAGCTGACGGAAGGCGGTCAGGAATCGCAGTGCGGGTGGCTCAAGGACAAATTTGGCCTCTCGTGGCAGATCATACCTACGATCTTAATGGAATTGTTGAGTGATCCGGATGCAGAGAAAGCGCACAGGGCTATGGAAGCCATGTTGAAGATGAAGAAAATTGACATCCAGGCCCTTCAGCAAGCAAAAGCAGGTTAACCGCATCCGATTTGACCGCTGATCAGCAGAGCGATATCTGATATCCGCTGCTCAATCCAACAGGAGCGCGTTCGGGATTTCCAAACCGGGCGCGCTTTTCGATCTTTATGTCTGACGAGGCAGGGTTTTCGCATTCTTGAGAAAACCCTGCTTTCCCGTTCAGGGTGCACTCAAAGGTTGTAGGTTCGGGTTGTGTGGTGTGAGCGGCGAAGCCGCTCACACCACACAACCCATCTCATTATAATAACAACTTTTTAGTGCTCCCCCCGTTCACGTGTGGATTGTCACGCTTTGGTGGGCGTGGTAGAATGATTTAAAACGAGTCGTATGTAGACTCAGGAGGTCGGTTTTATGGAACAACAGATTGCGACATTTGCTGTTAAGAAAGGCCTGGCGCAGATGCTCAAGGGCGGCGTGATCATGGACGTGGTCACTCCAGAGCATGCCCGCATTGCTGAAGACGCCGGTGCGGTAGCGGTCATGGCGCTGGAGCGTGTCCCAGCCGATATCCGCGCCAGCGGCGGCGTGGCGCGTATGAGCGATCCCGAGCTGATCCTGCAGATCATGGATTCCGTCTCGATCCCGGTGATGGCGAAGTGCCGCATAGGACATTTTGTGGAAGCGCAGATCCTTGAAGCGATTGGCGTCGACTATATCGACGAGTCCGAGGTGCTCACCCCGGCAGATGAAGCTCACCACATTAATAAGCACACCTTCAAAGTGCCGTTCGTATGTGGCTGCCGCAACCTGGGCGAAGCGCTGCGCCGCATCGGGGAAGGCGCCGCCATGATCCGCACCAAGGGCGAAGCCGGCACAGGCGATGTGGTCGAAGCCGTGCGGCATGCCCGCTCGGTGTTAGGCGAGATCCGCCGCCTGCAGAATATGCCCGAAGAGGAGCTGATGGCGTTCTCGAAAGAGATCGGCGCTCCCTATGATCTGGTGCTGGAGACGCGCAGCCTGGGACGCTTGCCGGTGGTCAACTTTGCTGCTGGAGGGGTGGCTACCCCAGCCGACGCGGCGATGATGATGCAGCTCGGTGTGGATGGAGTTTTCGTCGGCTCGGGCATCTTCAAGTCGGGCGACCCGGCGCGGCGCGGCGCGGCTATCGTTAAAGCGGTGACCCACTATAACGACCCGTATATCCTGGCGGAGGTCAGCCGCAACCTGGGCGAGCCGATGGTTGGACGCCAGGTCTCGACCATGCCGCCGGCTGAGCTGATCGCCGGGCGCGGCTGGTAGTCGAACCAGATCGGCCCTTGACTGGGACATGGCCGTTATTTAATGGTGCACAGGCCTATGAAGATCGGTGTACTGGCATTGCAAGGTGATTTTGCCGAGCATATCACCGTCCTGCGCGGGATTGGGGTCGAAGCGCTGGAGGTGCGGCTTCCTGAGCAGCTGGACGGGCTGGATGGCCTGATCATCCCCGGCGGTGAATCTACCACGATCGGCAAGCTGGCAGAGGATTTTGGGCTGCTGGAGCCGCTGCGCCAATTTGGGCGGCAGAAAGCCGTGTGGGGCACCTGCGCCGGGGCGATTTTCCTGTCGAAGGATGCCAACCGATCGCAGCCGCTGTTAAGCTTGATGGATATTGTTGTGGAACGCAACGCCTTTGGGCGGCAGGTAGCCAGTTTCGAGATCGATCTGGAGGTGCCGGCCCTGGATAGGGTTAATGGCGGGGGCCATCCATACCACGCGGTCTTTATCCGCGCACCCCTGATCGAGTCTGTTCGAGGAGATGCCCGCGTCCTGGCGAAGCTCGAGGATGGGCGTATCGTCGCCGCGCAGCAGGGCAAACTGCTGGCAACTTCCTTCCACCCCGAGCTGACCGGAGACGATCGCTTCCACCGATATTTTGTCCTGTTGGCGGGAGGTCAAAGTTGACGCCTGGATGCAGGTGTAAGATTACCATTCGATGAGCATCCGTCCTTTTGACTGGCGCGATCTACCGGCGCTGCATCGCTACCGCAACCAGAGTGTTTTTCTGAACAGCGCCCTGCTCTTTACGCGTGGGCCGCTGCTGTTCCCCGGGGTGATGCTCTCCACGCTCACTCCGGCTGCCGGGATATTCACCAGTGTCAGCACCCATAACGGGGATACCGATCACGTCCTGATGGGTCAAGCCATCCATTTAACTGGCGCCCAGGTGGCTCAGCTCACTTTTTTGTGCCCGGATGAGGCGTTGGATTCGGCTGCCCTGCCGTCCTTGCTGGAGCATCTCTCTGGCCAGGCTGTGGATCGCGGCGCCTTTCGCCTGCTGGCGGAGGTGGACGAGCGCAGCATGGCTTACGAGGCGATGCGCCGGGCAGCATTTGCAATCTATTCTCGCCAGCGCATCTGGAAGATCGATGCACAGCCATCGAGCGATGTGTCGCCGTTAGTCTGGCAGGTAGCCTCGGATGACGACCTGATCGCGGTGCGTTCGCTGTACAACAACCTGATCCCTGGTCTGGTGCAGCAGGTGGAGCCATTTCCTGCGGAGCGCCTGCATGGAATGGTCTACCGGCAGGAGGGCGAGCTGTTGGCGTATATCGAGCTCAGGTATGGTCACCGCGGCATCTGGGCGCAGCCCTTTGTTCATCCAGATGCGGAAGATGTGATCGACGACCTCCTGGAGCTGATCGGGCACGTGCCGCACCGCCGCTCGAAACCGATCTACCTGTGCATCCGCTCTTATAACTCCTGGCTGGAGCCTGCCCTGGAAGATTTGGGGGCTAGTCCAGGGATACGCCAGGCGGTGATGGTCAGACATTTGGCTGTGCCACAGAAAACCGCGCGTATGTTTGCTCTGCCTGCTCTGGAAGGGGGGCAACCTGAAGTGACTGCTCCGATCGCACACGCACACAGCGTCAATACAGAGAGTAATGGGGTTTTATGTCACAACGAGAGATAACAGACGATTTACAGGCATTGCTGGATGTCTTGCCGCCTGTAATCCAGCAGGCTGTCGTCAAAGCGGATGACAGCGATAACCTGCTGGAGATCATCCTGGATTTAGGACGGGTGCCCACCGCGCGTTTCGTGGATCGTGAAGAGGTGCTGAGCGATAAAGATGTAGCCCACGAAGAGATCTCCTTCGTCGTCGAGCGCATCGGTGAATTCGATGCCGATAACCGTGCCGGCCTGGAGCGCACCCTTCACCGTATATCTGCGATCCGCAACCGTCGCAGCCATATCGTTGGGCTCACCTGCCGGGTAGGCCGGGCGGTCTACGGAACGACAGACATCATCAAGGACCTGATCGAGAGCGGTAAGAGCTTGCTGCTGCTGGGCCGGCCCGGTGTGGGTAAGACCACCCTGCTGCGCGAGGCTGCTCGCCTGTTGGCCGAGTCCAAGCGGGTGGTGATTGTGGATACATCGAACGAGATCGGCGGCGACGGCGATGTGCCGCATCCGGCGGTCGGGCGCGCCCGGCGCATGCAGGTGAAGATGCCTTCTTTGCAGCACGAGGTGATGATCGAAGCGGTTGAGAACCACAATCCGGAAGCCATCGTGATCGATGAGATCGGGCGCGAGATGGAGGCTACCGCTGCCCGCACGATTGCCGAGCGAGGGGTGCAGCTTATCGGTACTGCCCACGGCAACACCCTGGAGAACCTGCTGCTCAATCCCACCCTTTCCGACCTGGTGGGGGGTATCGAGTCGGTGACGCTCTCCGACGAGGAGGCGCGCCGGCGCGGCACGCAGAAGACTGTGCTGGAGCGGCGCGCCCCGCCCACCTTCGACGTGCTCATCGAAATCCAGAACCGCGACCGTTTTGCGATCCACCCCGACGTGGCTGCTTCGGTTGACTCACTTCTGCGCGGCTACCCACTGCCGCCCGAGATTCGCATGCGTGACGAAAGTGGTTTTTATATCGAACGACCGGCGCTGCCAACACGCCCATTTCAGGGGCAGACAGGTACCCAGGGATACCGCCGTCAGGCCGCCGAAGCTGGCAACTGGGAGCAGAATACGAATGCAGAAGCAGCCTCCCAATCCGCATCACGCTTCGCTTCCGAACCGCACGCCGAGCCCCCGCACACAGCCTTGCAGACCATCCGCATCTACCCGTATGGGGTGGCCCGCAATCGTTTAATGCAGGCGATCAAGCGGCTGCGTGTACCTGCGACTGTCGCCAACGACCCCGGACAGGCAGATGTGCTTGTGACACTGCGCTCGTATTATCGCAAGCGCCAGCACACGATTGTGGAGGCCGAAAACCGGGGCATGCCGATATACGTGCTGCGCGCCAACACCATCAACCAGATGCTGCAGTTCATCAGCGATCTGTTCAACCTCTCGGCGTTTGCCATCGATGATCAAGGCGAGGACTACGTTCGCCAGGAGACCCAGGCCGCCATCGAGGCGGTGCTCAATGGTGAGCGCTGGGTGGAGCTGCAGCCGGCTTCATCCTCGATCCGCCGCTTGCAGCACCAGATGGCTCGCCAGGCGAACCTGGCTTCCCATTCCTATGGGAAAGAGCCTTATCGCAGGGTGCGGATTTTCAGGGAGTGATGGGGGAGCGCATCTGCATACCTATGTTTATCACCCTTGAAGGTTCGGAAGGGAGCGGAAAGACCTCCCAGCACGCCCCGCTCGTGGAATTCCTGGAAGGTGCGGGCTATGTGGTGTTAGCCACCCGCGAGCCCGGCGGGACGATCATCGGTGAGCAGGTGCGCAAGATCCTGTCCGATTTAGAGAATACCGCCATGCACCCGCGCGCCGAAATTCTCCTCTTCCAGGCTTCGCGCGCCCAGCTGGTTGAGCAGGTCATCCGGCCTCACCTGGAGGCGGGAGGGGTAGTATTATCCGACCGCTATGCCGATTCATCCATGGCGTACCAGGGCTATGGGTACCAGCTTGTGCCATTGGATCGTCTGGCCGCTATCATCCAGTTCGCCACGGGTGGGCTGAAACCCGACCTGACCTTGTTTCTGGATGTGGATGTAGAGGAAGGCCTGCTCCGCCGGGCGCGCGGCGGCGAGTGGAACCGCCTGGATGCCTATGATCTGGACTTTTACCAGCGCGTCCGCCAGGGCTACCTCGAGATGGTGCGAGCAGAGCCCGAGCGCTGGGTGGTGATCGACGCCAACCAGCCGCCAGATCAGGTCCAGGCGGCTATGCGTGCCGTAGTGCTGGAACGATTGCAGCGCAAGCGGATGACCTAAAAATCGTCATCCATTCCCCCGAAACCACCACCCATATCTCCGCCAGGCCCGCCCAGGTCTGGGACTTCTTTCTCGATCTCTTCCGGGCTTTGACCGGCCTCCAGGCGACCGACGACCTCATCGAACTCAGGGCCGACATCCTCGCCCATCTCACGGCTCATCTGCCGCATCATGCGCCCCAGCGCTTTTGGATCGTCTTCAAGCCCTTCTAAACTGCTCGGGTCGGCAAACGATTCCAGGCGGCTCTCCTCAGACCGGGCGAAGCGCACGCGCCCAATGCGGCGGCGCACCTGGTCGCTCTGGCAGTGCGGGCAGTTCACCGGACGGACGCCATACTCGCTGTAGCTCATAAAGATCTCGAATCTTCGCTTGCAGTTCAAGCAACTATACGTGTAACTCGGCATATTACCTCCGAATAAATTGACTTTAGAAATTATAATCAGAAATATGAACGATTCAATTGAATTTCAACCTTTTCATCAACATCCACTTCTGATTGTCATCTCCGGACCATCTGGTGTGGGAAAAGACACGGTCATCCAACGCATGAAGACGCGCGGCCAACCATTTCACTTCGTCGTCACGGCAAACACGCGCCCAGCACGGCCTGACGAGCGAGAAGGTGTGGATTATGTCTTCGTCTCCAGAGACGAGTTTGCCCGCATGATCGAGGCTGGTGAGATGTTGGAATACGCCCTGGTGTACAACGACTACAAGGGCATCCCGAAAGCCCAGGTGCGCGATGCACTTGCCAGTGGAAAAGATGTTGTCCTGCGCCTGGATGTGCAGGGTGCGGCGACCATCCACCGGCTGGCACCAGAAGCGCTGCTGATCTTCCTGACGACCCAGGATGAGGATGAGCTGGTGCGCCGTCTCATCGCTCGCAAGACAGAGACGCCCGAGGGGCTGAATTTGCGCATCGCCATGGCGCGCCAGGAGATGAAGCGCGTGGAAATATTCGATTACATCGTGGTAAACAGGGATGACCAGTTAGACCAGTCGGTAGAAACCATCCTTGCTATTATCTGTGCTGAGCACCATCGCGTGCGCCCACGAAAGGTGTCTTTGTGAACCAGGATTATCCTTCACCGTCCAATTACCCCGCTCAACCCGCTGCCCCAGGCCAGGTCTGGGTGGAATCCCCTGTCGTGCGCCCTGTGGTCACTTATACGCTGGCTGCCATTACCATTCTGGTATTCCTGCTCCAGTTAGGCACCCAATTTCTCTATCAGGGTGTGGATATCCCGGCCCTGTGGGGGATGAAAATCAACGAGATGATCGTCCAGGGTCAATCCTGGCGGCTGATCACGCCGGTATTCCTGCACGGCTCGATCCTGCACATCCTTTTCAACATGTATGCCCTGATATCCTTCGGACCCGGGTTGGAGCGCTATTATGGGCACGGGCGCTTCCTGGCGCTCTACTTCGTGAGCGGCTTTGCTGGCAATGTCTTTTCGTTTATGTTCTCCACTGCACCTTCCCTGGGCTCCTCTACAGCCATCTTTGGCCTGCTCGGAGCGGAAGGCGTGTTTCTCTACCAGAACCGGAGTTTGTTTGGTCGTAAAGCGCAGCGAGCACTGGTGAACCTGATCACCATCGCGATTGTCAACCTGGTGATCGGCATGTCACCGGGTATCGATAACTGGGGGCATATCGGCGGGCTCATAGGAGGTACGCTGTTTGCCTGGCTGGGAGGCCCCGTTCTGGAGGTCGATGGCGTTTACCCACAGCTGGCGCTGACAGACCGGCGCCAGGTAAGCGTGGCGGTTGGCGCTGGAGTGGGCGTGTTTGCCGTATTTGCATTGCTGGCGGTATTAAAAATTTATTTGGGCGGGTAGTACTCGGGGGGACGCTTTTCGAGGAAGGCGCGCACGCCCTCCTTATGTTCTTCTCCCCGGGCGGCGATATCTTGCAGGTGCGCTTCGTAATCTAATATCCCTTCCAGGTCAGGGAGCGCGGCTTTATTAAAAGCGCGCTTTGCCAACCCCATGGCGCGCACTGGCCCGCGCGCCAGCTCGGCCGCCCAGGCGCTTGCCTGGCTCTCAAGCTGTTCTGGCGGCACCACCCGGTTGACGAGGCCCAGCGCCAGGGCCTGCCTGGCATCTAGCGGGGCGTTAGTGAGTGTGAGCTCGACTGCCCGTCCCAGGCCGATCAAGGCCGGCAGCAGCAGCGAGACTGCCGAGTCGGGGACCAGCCCAATTCCCAGAAAACCTACCACAAAGCGAGCGCCTTCGGCGGCGATGCGCAGATCGCATGCCAGGGCGATCCCCAACGCGGCGCCCGAAACGGGCCCGTTGATCGCCGCCAGCACGGGCTTCTCCAGGCGGCGGATTTGCACGATCAGGGGATTGTAGGTGCGCTGTATGTGGTAGCGAAAGGAAGTCTCCTCCGCCTGCTTGATCTCGAACAGGTCCTGCCCGGCGCTGAAGGCGCTGCCGCGGCCGGTCAGCAGCACGCAGCGCACCTGCGGATCGCGCTCGGCCTGCCGGAAGGCGTCTTGCAGAAGCCCTACCAACTCCAGATTCAAGGCGTTGACCTTGGGGCGGTTCATATGTAGGCTCAGCACGCCTGCCTGGGTATCCATCAGTAAGGTCGGTTCAGGGGTAGACATAAGCCCTCCTCCAGTTCAATATCAGCCATATAGAGTGTAGCACAGCCCTGCGTAGATGCCTAGAAGTCATCTCAAAAATGGTTATTTGGGGTGTCCCCAGAACCTCCTGTTTTTGAGATAGCCTCTAGTAAGCCAATTAAAAAGTGCTCCCCCCAGGCAAGGGGGAGCCAGATTTATTGATGGACAGAGTGGGTTTGTAGCCTATATCGGAAAGTCGGGGGGACTGAAATCGTCGTCAGATTCCTCATCCGAGTCATCATCGTATCCCAGCTCCAGCTCGATTTGGTCGTCGACCAACCGTATCCATAGGAGCAGAAGCTGCCCATCATCAACTTCCACATAACGAGCAGCCACTATGGGAGACTGGGTCTGCTGCCCCTCCTCGGTGCGATATTCCAGATTGATGCCCTGGTGGTTTTTCCAGGCCCGGTAACAGCGCTCGACGAGCGAAGGACCGCTGAAAGTACGCAAGCGGGTGATGGCAATATCTGCCAGGGTTGGCCCTTCGTTCAGCCCAAGCGCCCAGCCATCCGTGATAGCTTCGAATGTCGGGGGAGGACCTTCAATAATGGTAATTTTATCTTCCATTCTTAACTCCAAACAGTACGCCCTCCATTAGAGCGCAGCCAACGCGCGCTATCATACCATGAAAATGTTATTGGAATGTGAAGCGATTCTTAGAGCCAAGGACAATCCGGTGCCGCAGGATGCTGGATTAGGAGGCCCTCGATTGCGCGAGTATAATGTGCGCTGGAGAATGGAAGATGGTGAAATTGGTGATCTTGATCGAAGAGCTGGATGATTGGTCGGCTTTCAACGTGGCCTGGCCGGGCTTCCTGCACACCGCGGAGAGCATGCCGGGGCTGCTGCGTGAGACGAGCAGCCACGTCGATTCGATGCTGTACGGAGGGATCCAAGTGAGCAGGGTCCATGAGCTGTTCTTCGACTCCCTGGAGACTGCCCGGGGGGCAATGGCCTCGTCAGAAGGGCGTGCTGCCGGGGCGCTGCTGCAGGCCATGACGGGTGGCAAGATGGTCCTTTTCCTGGCAGACCATAGCGAAGACGACCTGAGCAATATTCGGAAATACACAGCCGAGTCAGGCGCCCCTCAGGTGGGGTTGGAGCAGCCGGCTGAATGACATCCAACCGCAGAGCGCTGTGCCTGGTTATGGCGGTTTCATTTGTCCTGCTGCTGGTGGCAGGATATTTTGTGCTGCGCTGGTTGATCGCCCGCCGCACGCTGCCAAATCTAACGCGTGCCAACCAGGTATGGGCCTGGGTGCGCGACCCCAGCTCACACCCGGAGCTGGCGATCCGGGCTAGCGAGCGCTGCGGCGAAGCTCCTTTCCTGCAGCCGACGAACGGCATCATCGGATTTATCTGGGGTGATTCGTTCCGCCCGGGTCACCGCCATCAGGGACTGGATATCTTTGGGGGCGAAGATATCGGTATGACGCCGGTGGTTGCCGCTTATTCCGGCTACCTGAGGCGCCTGCCGGACTGGAAATCGTCTTTGATCGTTCGCATCCCGCAGGATCCGCTCCGCCCGGAGCGCCAGATCTGGATTTATTACACGCACTTGGCGGACGAGCAGGGCAATTCGTATATCGAACCCGGCTTTCCACCGGGCACCAGCGAAGTTTATGTCGAAGCGGGCACGCTGCTCGGCTACCAGGGCAATTTTTCCGGAGATCCCGATAATCCTACCGGCGTCCACCTGCACTTTTCGATTGTCGAGGATGATGGCCAGGGCCAATTTCGCAATGAGCTGGAGATCCGCAATACCCTGGACCCTTCACCCTATCTGGGGATGCCTCTCAACGCCGAGACCAATCCCGGCGAAATCCCCGTTTGCCCTGACTGACTGCTCTCGTTTCTCTACTCTCTTTCGCGGGAGGATTTGGGATGCCCGATTTTCAAGACAAAGTTGTCCTCATTACCGGCGCCGGGCGCGGTATCGGAAGGGCGCTCGCCGAGGCGTTTGCCCGCCAGGGAGCTCGAGTGGCTGCCAATGACCTGACCCCCATCAACCTGGATGAGACCGTCCGGCGCATCCGCGCGGCGGGTGGGCAGTGCAAAGACTACGTCCACGATATTGCCATGAAAATGCCCGTCCAGGCCATGGTGGAACAGATCCGTGATGACTGGGAGCGCATCGATATCCTGGTTAACAATGCCGGGGTGGAGCCGCATGCCTCGATCCTGGATATGGATGAGTGGGACTGGCGGCGCACTATCGATGTCAACCTGAGCGGAGCGTTCTTTACCATGCAGTCAGTGGGGCGGGTGATGAAAGAGCAGGGCGGTGGGATGATCGTCAATATCGCCTCCATCGCTGGGCGCGCCCACGGCCTGCGCGAACGCAGCGCGTATGTCGCCAGCAAGACCGGACTGATCGGGCTGACGCGTGAGGCTGCCCGCGAGTTCGCTGCCTACAATATCCGCGTCAACGCCGTCTGTCCCGGGGTGATTGAGACCGAGATGACCGCCAGGCTGCGCCAGGACGAAGCCATGCTGTCTAAGTGGCTGGAGGATATTCCCCAGGGGCGCCTGGGAACGCCGGAGGACGTGGTGCACCTGGTGCTGTTCCTGTGTAGCGACGCGGCGGCTTATCTGACCGGGCAAGCCATCAACGTGGATGGCGGCAAAGTGATGTGCTGACCCGTCTCAATCTTCACATTCCCCCGGCGCTCTACCACCGCCGCTTTCGCTACCTGTGGGCGGGTCTGACGATCTCTGCCGCCGGCACACAGATGCAGACCTGGGCGCTGTTCTGGCAGATCCGCACGCTCACCGACCAGCCCATCGCCCTGGGTGGGGTAGGCCTGGCGCGCATCCTGCCCATCGTGGTATTCTCTCTCGTCGGCGGGGCGGTCGCCGATGCCGCCAACCGACGGCGACTGCTCTTCGCCACCCAAAGTGTGATGGTGCTATCCGCAGCTACCCTGGCCTGGCTCACATTTCGGGGGCACATTCAGCTATGGCATATCTATGCCCTGACCGCCGTGCAGGCCACTGCGGTGGCTTTCGACACGCCCTCGCGCCAGGCGCTGGTGCCCAACCTGGTGCCGGCCCACGACCTGTCCAACGCCTTCTCTCTGACGTCTATCGGCTCCCATGCGGGCTCTATCGTTGGGCCGGCCTTGAGCGGGCTGGTAATTGCCTACTGGGGCCAGCCGTACACTTACTTGATCAACGCCATCAGCTACCTGGTGGTGATCCTGGCATTGGCGCTGATGGGAACTGTACCCCAGGGCGGCAGCTCGCTCAAACGCCCTGAGGTCAGCCTGAGCGCCATACGCGAGGGCGTGCGCTTTATCTTTAGCCAGCCGATCATACTGGCGACCATGATCCTGGATTTCTTTGCTACTTTCTTCTCTTCTGCCAATACGCTCATGCCCATTTACGCCCGGGATATCCTGCATGTAGGAGTGATCCAGTACGGCTGGCTTTCGGCTGCCCAGGCCATTGGGGCGGGGCTGGCGGCACTGGTGATCTCGCAGATGTTCGAAATCCGCCGCCAGGGACGGGTTTTCATGTCCGCGGTGGTGGCGTTTGGGCTGGCGACGATCACTTTCGGGCTGGTGCGCAGTTTTCCTCTGGCGATGGCAGCCCTGATCGCCATCGGCGCCTGCGATTCGGTCAGCACCATCATCCGCAATACCATCCGCCAGCTGCAGACGCCCGATCATATCCGTGGGCGCATGATCAGCGTCAACCAGATCTTCTTCATGGGGGGACCGCAGTTAGGGGAGGTGGAGGCCGGGCTGGCAGCCCAGTTCCTCGGAGCGCCGTTCGCAATCGTCAGCGGGGGAGTAGGCAGCCTGCTGGCGGTCGCCTGGGTTGCCCGCCGCTGGCCGCAGCTGCTGCACTACAACGGCGACGAGCCAATGCAGGCGGGATAGGCATATAGGCGTGATCGTTTGTCGTTGTGTGGGCTCAGGGAAGGTCGAGCCTGCCCGCATCGTCAAATGGGAAGAAGGGATTCCAGGCCACTTCCCATAAATGCCCGTCCGGATCGGCAAAATAACCGTTGTAGCCGCCCCAAAACACGTCTTGAGCCGGCTTGACAATCCTGGCTCCCGCTTGCGCGACCTGTGCTAATACTTCATCGACCTCTTCGCGTGTTCGAGTGTTATACGCCAGGGTGATCCCTTCAAAACCTTCTCCACCCGCCGGGACGGTTGCATCTTCAGCGAGCTTATCGCGCGGGTACAAAGACAGCACCACGCCTCCCATGGAGAAAAAGGCCACGTCCCCCTGGCTGGCTTCAGATTTCTTCCAACCCAACCCCTGCTCGTAGAATTTCAATGCGGCGTCGAAGTCGCCAACGCCTAACGTAACCAGATGCAGCTGCTGTCGCATGGTGTGATCACTCCATTCTCAATTTATGGAACCGCGGCTTGATTCTGCAGCCCTTCCCACTCACTCATCAGCCCTTCCATTTCATTCTGGACGCGCACATACTCGCCTCCCAGGTGCTGCACCCTGGCAGAATCTGGAGGCGGGTTCTCCAACTGGCGTCCCAGATTGGCAAGCTGCTGCTCTAATTCAGCGATCTGCGCCTCGATCTCCTTTAGACGGTTGGCGCGCTTGCGTTCCTCCAGGGAAGGGCGTTCCGGGCGTGATCGCGGCACGCGCACCGGGCCGTTGAGGCGCGCTTCCACCGCCGCGGTCAGGACAGCTTCCTTCTGCTGGCGTAGCTGGGTATAGGTGCCCTCGAAGACAGTCAGATGGGCCTCGCCCGGGTCGATCTCCCAGATCTGTGTGCCCAGGGCGTCGATCAGGTAGCGGTCGTGCGATACGAGCAGGATCGTGCCCTTGTAGTCTTGCAGCACCTCCTGCAGGATCTCCTGGGAAGGGATATCCAGGTGGTTGGTGGGCTCGTCGAGCAGCAGCAAGTTGGCGCTGCTCAGGGAGAGCTTGGCCAATGCCAGCCGGCCGCGCTCGCCTCCCGACAGGGTGGAGACCTGTTTGAAAACATCCTCTCCGCTGAACAGGAAGCGCGCCAGGTAGTCGCGTATCTCTGCCAGCAGCAGGCCCGGGGCGACCGATTCGATCTCCTCTACCAGGGTCTTGTCGGCGTCCAGGCCCTCGTGCGCCTGGGCGAAGTAGGCAATATCCAGGCTGGCGCCCAGCAGCACCTCGCCGGAGTAGGGCGGCAGTACCCCCAACAGAGTCTTCAGGAAGGTGGTCTTGCCCGCACCGTTGGGCCCGATGATGGCAGCGCACTCGCCGCGCTTGAACACCAGATCGGGGATGTGAAACAGCGGGTGCCCTTCGTCGTGGTATCCAATTGCCACATTGTAAGTGCGCAGCACCAGATCCCCGGAGCGCTGCCCGGATTTGAGGTTGATGTGCAGCTGCGGTGGGCGGTTGGATGGCGGGCGCAGCGCCCGGATGCGCCGTTCCACTTCCTCGGCGCCCATCGTATGGGTAGAGATATCCGCCTCGGCGCTGATCTCCAACCAGCGCTTGCCCTGCATGGCCTCGATGCCCAGGCTCTCGATGGCCTCCACCTGGCGGCTCAGCCGGCGCAGCTTGCCTTTGGCTTGCGAGACATTCTGCCCGGCAATATTGCGCTTGACGTAGTCCATCTCTTTGAGCAGGCGCTCTTTCTCGGTGTCGAAGATTTGCCTCCGCAGAGTCCAGCGTTCCTGGCGTGTCTGCACGTAGGCACTGTAGTTGCCGCGGTAGGTCTCCAGCCCGTCCTGGCGCATCTCCCAGATATGGTCGACCACCTTATCCAGGAAATAGCGGTCGTGCGAGACGATCAGTGTGGCGCCTGCCCACTGGCTCAGGTAGCCCTCCAGCCATTCGACGGCGGCGATATCCAGGTGGTTGGTGGGCTCGTCCAGGATGAGCAGGTCGGGTGAGGAGAGCAGCAGGCGCGCCAGCACCGCCCGCGTGCGCTGCCCGCCGGAGAGGTGGGTGATGGGGCGCTGGTAGTCTGTGGAGTCGAAACCCAGGCCGGTCAGGGTCTGGCGGATGCGTGTCTCGTAGGTGTAGCCGCCGCGCCGCTCGAACTCGTGCTGCAGGGGGCCGTAGCGCTCCAGAGCGTCCTCCGACTGTGCTGGATCGCTCATGGCGGCTTCCAGGCGCGCCAGCTCAGCTTCCAGGCTGCGCAGATCGGCAACTGCTTTCAGGCACTCTTCCCACAGGGTGTGTGTGCCGCTTAGCCCGGCTTCCTGGGGCAGGTAGCCCAGGCGCGTGTTGCGCGCCCGCTGTACGCTGCCGCGGCTGGGCTCCTCCAGGCCGACCAGGATGCGCAGCAGGGTGGTCTTGCCGATGCCGTTCGGTCCCACGATGGCGATGCGGGCGTCCTTGGGGATGCTGAACGAGATGCCGCTGAATATGAGGGTTGGCTCAAAAGATTTGGCCAAGTTTAAGGCGCTTATGAGAGACATCCGAAGCATGATTATACCGTGTTATAATCGCGCCCCGTGAGGCCTGAGCGCCGGAATGACGAGCGCCTTTGCCTGACGGAAGAGACTCAATATGGAACCAGTACAACCACCGCAAACCGGCTACTCGAAAACTACCCGGCGCCTGATGTGGGCGCTGCTGATTGTTTTCTTGATCGCCGCTGCTATCACCGCTTATTTCACTTTTATCGCCGTGCGCGATTTTGTTTTGAGCTGGGAGATGACCTCCCTGCCGGGCATCGCCCTGACCACCCGACCGACCTCTACCCCGGATGCAGCCGGGGTGATCATGGATGTGCAGACCCCCCTCCAGGTGCCCGACACCGGGCCGGAGCCCCAAGAATGGGATGGCGCCAGCCGGGTCAATGTGCTGCTGGTGGGCCTGGACTACCGGGACTGGTCCTCGGGCGAGGGTGCCCCACGCACCGATACTATGATGCTGCTGACCGTAGATCCGCTGGCGCGTACGGCGGGCGTCCTATCCATCCCGCGCGACCTGTGGGTGAATATCCCGGGCGGGTTCAACTACGGGCGCATCAACACGGCTTACAGCCTGGGAGAAGCGTATAAATACCCCGATGGCGGCGGTCCGGGTCTGGCGATGGCGACCGTGGAAGAGCTGCTGGGCGTGCCCGTCGATTTTTATGCCCAGATCGACTTCGGTGCTTTCGTGCGCTTCATTGACGAGATCGAGGGGGTCAAGGTTAACGTTAAAGAGAAGATGAAAGTCGACCCGCTGGGAGATAACAACGTCAAGACCTTGCGCCCCGGGGTGCAGGTGCTGAATGGCGAGCTGGCCCTGGCGTACGCCCGCACGCGTAAGACTGAAGGCGGCGACTTCGATCGCGCTCAACGCCAGCAGGAAGTCATCATGGCGATCCGCGATCGCGTCCTGAGCGGCGATATCCTCACCCGGTTGATCACCAAGGCGCCTGCTCTGTACGATGAGCTGTCCTCCGGGGTCAACACCAATCTCAGCCTGGAGCAGGTGATCAAGCTCGCCTGGCTGGCCTCGCAGATCCCCGCGGAGAATATCAAGCAGGGTGGGATTGGACCGCCCGACCAGGTGCTGCTGGTCAAGTCGCCCGAGGGCGATGACGTGCTCAAGCCCATCGCCGACAATATCCGCGCCCTGCGCGACAGCATCTTCTTCGACCAGGTGACCGCCAGCCCGGCTGCCAGCATGCCGACGGCTGAAGTGCTCCAGGCCGAAGGGGCTAAGCTCAGCGTGATGAACGGCACTGCCACTGCCGGCCTGGCAGCCAGCACCACCGATTACCTGAAAAGCCAGGGCTATAACATCACCCAGACCGGTAACGCCGACCAGATTTATACCAGCACCACCCTGTACGACTATACCGGCAAGCCTTACACGCTCAAGTATCTGACCGAGCTGATGGGCGTGGATCCCAACCGCATCTTCAGCCGCTACGACCCCACCAGCCAGGTGGATGTGGTGGTGATCCTGGGCAACGACTGGGCGGCTGACAACACCTTGCCTTAGCTTCATGTCGAGGCTACCTCGGAAACAGGGGATTTTGGTGTGTGTAACGGTGAAGCCGCCACACACCCTGGACGACGTTTAGTGGTTTTCTCGTTAAGTCCTTGTATTATCCCTCACCCCAACCCCCGGCCCCTTCTCCTCTCCCAACGTTGGGAGAGGAGAAGGGGTATGGGGAAGAGGTGAGGGCGATATGCCATGAATTTAGCGAGGGCACCATTTAGTTATTATCAAGCATGTGGATACGCTAACGGGTTCTGTCGAGCGCGTCACGTTTTACAACTCCGAGAACGGGTACAGTGTGCTGCGCCTGCGGCCTGAGAGAGCGCACCGCATGCCCGGGATCAGCCGGGATGGCCTGGCGACGGTGGTGGGCAACCTGCCCGAGATCACCCCCGGTGAGCACCTGCGGTTGAGCGGGCGCTGGGTTAACCATCCGAAGCACGGCCTGCAGTTCGAGGTCGAGATCTGCGAGCAAGCTTTGCCCGCCACTGTGGCGGGCATTCGCCGTTATTTGGGCTCGGGCCTGGTCAAGGGCATCGGTCCGCGCCTGGCGGAGCGCATCGTGGCGCAATTCGGAGCCGGCACGCTGGAGGTGATCGAGAGCCAGCCGGGGCGCTTGCGCCAGGTTCCGGATATCGGCCCCAAGCGCGCCGCGCTGATCGCCCGCGCCTGGGAGGAGCAGAAGCAGGTCAAAGAGATCATGCTCTTCCTGCACGGTCACGGCGTCTCCACCAACCTGGCGATCAAGATCTACAAGCAGTATGGCGATCAGGCCCTGGGGGTAGTGCGCAGCGACCCCTACCGCCTGGCGCGCGATATCTACGGGGTGGGCTTCAAAACTGCCGACCGCATTGCCCAGGCGTTGGGACTGCCCCCCGACCACCCCTCGCGCGTCGAAGCCGGCATTGTTTATTCCCTGAACGAGATGACTGAGGATGGGCATGTCTACACCCCGCGCCAGGCGCTGGCAGAGCGGGCGGTCGATCTGCTCCAGGTGGCGCCGGATCTCATCGATCCCGCGCTGGAACGCCTGGCCCAGGACGACCGGGTGCGCCAGGAGGCCCTCCCGCTCCCGCCGCAAGCCGCCGCCCCATCCGGCGAAAGCGGACATTCGGTTGCTGAGCTGCCCGGCGAGTACAGCCTGCTGGCGGTCTACCTGACCCCCTTGTACTTCAGCGAGGTGGGCGTGGCGGAGCGCCTGCGCCAGCTGGCGTACGCCTTGCCTTTCCGCCTGAGCGACGTGCCGCCGGCTTTTGTGGCGCTCGACCCGCAGCTTTCCGACGGGCAGGTGGCCGCTGTCCGCACCGCCATCAGCCACCCGCTCAGCGTGCTGACCGGCGGACCCGGCACCGGCAAGACCACCGCCCTGCGGGCGCTGATCGCCGCCCTGGAATCGGCTGGCAAGCGCTGCCTGCTGGCCTCCCCGACCGGGCGGGCTGCCAAGCGCCTCTCCGAAGCTACCGGCAGACCCGCCAGCACGGTTCACCGCCTGCTGGGATTCGCTCCCGGCGAGGGCTTCAAGCACAATGCCGAAAACCCGCTGCCGGCTGACCTGGTGGTGGTGGACGAGGCCTCCATGCTCGACCTGAGCCTGGCTTTCAACCTGCTCAAGGGCCTCCAGCCAGGCACGCACCTGCTGCTGGTCGGTGATGTGGACCAGCTCCCTTCGGTGGGTGCCGGGGACGTGCTGCGAGATGTGATTGCCAGCGGGATCGCGCCCGTCACGCGCCTGACGGTCATCTTCCGCCAGGCTGCCGGCTCACACATCATCACCAACGCCCACCGCATCAACCAGGGACACATGCCGGTCTTCCTCAAAGAGGCGGGTGATTTTTTCCTCTTCCCGGCTGAGACCCCGGACGAGGCTGCCAGCTGGGTGCAGGAGCTGGTCTGCCAGCGCATTCCTGCCAAGTTCGGGCTGCACCCCTTGCGCGATATCCAGGTGCTGGCGCCTATGTACCGCGGGCCGGCCGGCGTGCACGCCCTCAACGAGCGCCTGCAGGCGTCCCTCAACCCGCCGGCGCCTTCCAGACCGGAGAAGGCTCTCTACGGGCAGACCTATCGCACCGGAGATAAGGTTATGCAGGTGCAGAACAACTACGACAAAGACGTGTTCAACGGCGATATCGGCTTGGTCGCCAGGCTGGACCCGGTGGACCAGACCCTGAGCGTGGATTTCGAAGGGCGCGGCGTGGATTATGACTGGAGCGAAGCCGACCAGCTCAGCTTGGCTTATGCCGTCTCGGTGCACAAGGGACAAGGCTCCGAGTTCCCTGCGGTGGTCATCCCCCTGCTCACCGCTCACTACCTGATGCTGCAGCGCAACCTGCTCTACACGGCAACTACGCGCGCCAAGCGCCTGTGCGTGCTGGTCGGCAGCCGGAAAGCCATCGGCATTGCCGTGCGCAACAACCAGGTGGCACATCGATATACGGCGCTCGACTGGCGCCTGAAGGAGCGTGTATGACCCATAATGGCCCTGTCATCCAGCTCGAGCGCCTGGGTAAGACCTACCTGGTGCCCGAGCGCGAAGCCGGATTGAAGGCGGCGGTGCGCAGCTTCTTCAAGCGCCGCAACCGGGAGGTCAAGGCGGTGGACGAGATCTCGTTCTCGGTCGCGCCGGGTGAGGTGGTGGGTTTCCTCGGGCCGAATGGAGCTGGCAAGACCACCACCTTGAAGATGCTCTCCGGCTTGCTCTACCCCTCTGCGGGGAAAGCCACGGTGCTTGGCTTCACCCCCTCGCGCCGGGAAAGGGATTTCCTCAGCCAGATCACGCTGGTCATGGGGCAGCGCCAGCAGCTTTCGTGGGATATACCCGCCCTGGACTCATTCGAGCTCAACCGGGCGGTCTACCGCATCCCGCCGGAGGAGTTCCGCAGCACGCGCGACGAGATGGTTGAGTTATTGGAGATGAAGGACCTGGTGGGAAAGCCGGTGCGCAACCTGTCGTTGGGCGAGCGCATGAAAGCCGAGATCATCGGGGCGCTGCTGCACCGCCCCAGGGTGCTGTTTTTAGATGAGCCAACCATCGGCCTGGATGTGACCATGCAGCGCCGCATCCGCTCTTTCATTGCCGAATACAACCGGCGCTACAATGCTACCGTGCTGCTCACCAGCCACTACATGGCGGATGTGGAGGCGCTGTGCAAGCGGGTGATCGTCATCCATCACGGGCGGCTGCTGTTCGACGGCGACCTGCACCAGCTGGTGGAGCGTTTTTCCCCGCAGAAGAAGATCGTCGTGACCCTGGCGGATACCTCGGTGGACCTGAGCGCCTATGGGGATGTGATTCACAAGGAGGACGACCGCATTGCGCTGCGTGTGAACAAGGCGGATGTGCCCAGGGTGACTGTGCGCCTGCTCTCCGATCTGCCGGTGGTCGACCTGGTGGTGGAGGACCCGCCTGTTGAGGATGTCATCGAGCTGGTATTCTCCCAGACGGCGGAGGCGAGCCTGCCGTGAGGCACATGCTCGATTACTACCTTACCCAGATGAGGATCGCCATCATCGAGCAGTTCCAGTACCGGGTGGCGAACTACTTCTATATGTTTGGCATGATCGCCGAGCCGGTGGTCTACCTGGTGGTGTGGTCGATCGTGGCAGAATCGCAGGGCGGTGCAGTAGGGGGCTACACGGCCGGCGAGTTCGCCGCCTACTACATCGTCTGGACGCTGGTGCGCAACATGAATCTCGCCCTGACGCCCTACGCCTGGGAGCACATGATCCAGCGCGGCCACCTGTCGGCGGACCTGCTGCGCCCGGTGCACCCCTTCCACGCCCAGCTGGCCTATTTCTCGGGCTGGAAAGTAGTGGTGATCGTCATGTGGCTGCCGATTGCGCTGATTCTGTCGCTGATCTTCAAGCCCACCCTGCAGCCGGCGCTGTGGGAGATCGCTGCCTTCGGTGTGGCGCTGTGGGGCGGCTTCCTGGTGCGCTTCGTCATGCTGTGGCTGCTGGGGATGATCACCTTCTGGACCACGCGCGTGGGCGGTTTCTTCGAGCTGTATTTCACCGTCGAGCTGCTGTTTTCAGGCCGGCTGGTGCCGCTCTCGCTGATGCCCGAGTGGGCGCAGCGCGCCGCAGACTTCATGCCCTTCCAGTGGGCGTTCGGCTTCCCCATCGAGCTGCTGCTCGGCAAGTTCACCCCCCAGCAGGCGCTGTCCGGGCTGGGCATGCAGGTCTTCTGGGTGCTGCTCGGTCTGCTGTGCTCGGCCCTGGTCTGGCGCACCGCCTTGCGGCGCTTCTCCGCGGTTGGGGCTTGACTCTTTTCAGGACTGGCAATCCTGCCAGGATTGCCAGTCCTTGAAGATCATACGAAGTGCACAACGATTGAACAAGGAAATCTGCAGTGCGACAACTTCACGACTCTCCGCTCTCTATTCTCGCCTCTCGGTGACCTCATGACCCTCTTCCGTTTGATGGCCAGCTTCTTCCGCATCGGCGCGCTCAACGAGCTGCAGTACCGCGTCAACTTCTTCGTGCAGCTCTTCCAGTCCATTCTGGCGCTGGTGGTCGGCCTGGTAGGGCTGGGATTGGTGTTCAACTACACGTCCGAGCTGGCTGGCTGGACGCGCCCCGAGCTGCTGGCGGTCATGGGGGTGTTCATCATGATGAACGGCTTGATCCGCACCACCATCCAGCCCAATATGGAGCGCTTGATGACCGACGTGCGGGAGGGCACCCTGGATTTTGCCCTCACCAGGCCGGTCGACTCGCAGGTGATCGTCAGCGTGCGTGAGGTGCGCATCTGGCAATCGGTGGATATCCTGGTGGGAGCCATCGTGCTGGTCGTGGCCCTCGTCCAGCTCGGCGACCGGCTGGAGATCGGGCAGGTGCTGGCGTTTGCGGCCACCCTGCTGATGGGCGGGCTGATGGTCTACTGCTTCTGGCTGATGATCACCACCGGCGCCTTCTGGGTGGTGCGCATGGATGAGATCGTCGAGCTTTTCTACGGGGTGTACCAGGCCGGGCGCTGGCCGGTGAGCGTGTATCCCGGCTGGCTGCGCATGCTGCTGACCTTCCTGGTGCCGGTCGCCTTCGCCGTGACCGTGCCCTCCTCGGCGCTGGTGGGGCGTCTGAACCTGCAGACGCTGCTGTTCACCGCCCTTTTGACCGCCGCGTTGCTGCTTCTCTCGCGCTGGTTTTGGAAGTGGGGCCTCAAGAATTATTCCGGCGCTTCGGCATAGAGATATTTCCCCCAAAATCTGACCTCTTGTCAAATTTCATATTTACATTATACTAATATCGATATATATGGTCCTTATTATCTTGTTATGGAAGTGTGCCGACGGCTTGCAGCTGGATCCAGCTGTTTGACTCCCTTCCGCTTGCAGCCACAGCTGTCGTTGGGGGAAATGATCCCTGGTGAGTAAATTCTCAGTTTTCCAATAGCATGTTTGCTCCGTAGGTTCTGGAGGATCGTATGCGCAAAATCTTGATCCCGATCTTGTTTGCACCCTTGCTCTTATTGGCACTGCTGGGCGTGTACAGCATCGCCTCCGGGCAGATTGACATCAGCCAAGGCGCAAGCCCCGACCGCCTGGTCGCCAGCGAGAGCGATGGTGAAAACACCCGCGCCATCTACGCCCCGGCGGACGCGCCTCCAGGCGAGGCGCCTACAATCAGCTTTATCGACTCCCCCACCGCCACCTGCTACCAGCCCGACCACACGCAGGATGCCTGCTACATCAACTGGTATTACATGTCGGTGAGCGCCAGCCCGAATTACATGATTACCATGACCGCCGTGATCAACGAAATCGGACCGGTGATCCGCTACCACGGCTTCTTCCAGACCTCTATGTATGCCCCGTTCAACATGCAGGATCGCGGCATCAAGGTCGCCTGCGGCGCGCTCGGAGAGGGAGGCGTTCCGGATTGGGGGAAAGCCTACGCCTACACGCTGCGCGCCAGGGACAGCGCTAACTTGAAATCCGCCAATTACGGCACCGTCTACTGTCCGGCTTATATTCCGTAGCGGCTGGAATTGGAGCGCGGCCTGATGTCTCGCAAGTTGATCCCTGGGCTGCTCGGCTTGCTGGCGCTGTCTGCCCTGACAGTGCTGTGGTTGAGCGTGGTGCTGCGCGCCAGCGCCGCTCCGCCAGGACCGGACGACCCTGGCAGCATGCCGCCTCAGCGCGAGCGCCAGGGGGAACCCGAGGCGCCGCTGATCTCATTCATCGACAGCCCGACGGCGCAGTGCTACCAGCCCGAACCGCACAAAGATACCTGCTATATCCAATGGTATTACCTGAACGTGACCGCCACATCACCGCAGTACATCATCAGCATGACGGTGTCGATCGATAACCGCAAGCGAGCCTATTACGGCGGTTTCTTCCAGACATCGATGTATGTCCCGCAGGAGATGAGCTCCCCGGGCTTCCGGGTGGCCTGCGGACCTCCTGGAGCGAGCGGCGTTCCGGATTGGGGCGCCAGTCATACGTATGTGATCCGCGCCAAGGAAACCGGCGGGCTCAAAGCCGCCAACTACGGCAGCGTCTATTGCCCGGCGGATATCGTGCCGGTCGCCGCTGTCAGCCTGGCAGGTCCGCTGGCCGGCAGCACCGGCATCACCTACCCGTTCACCGCCACGGTTAGCCCCATCACTGCCACCCTGCCGGTAACCTACGCCTGGAGTGCGTCTGAGCAAACCGCCATCACCGCCACTGGGGGAATTACGGGCGTGCAAAGCTTCGCCTGGAGTTCCCCAGGGGAGAAGCAGGTGGTGGTCACGGCCTTCAACCCGGCTGGCACTGCCACGGTCACCCATACGATCACCGTCGAAACGCCCATCTCCGGTCTGGCAGCCAGCAGCGAGAGCCCGACCATCCTGGGGGACGCCACCCACCTTACGGCGACGGTCGCCGCCGGCAGCAATGTGGTCTACGCCTGGGACCTGGGGGATGGGGATACGGCGGCTGGTCCGGCTGTCAGCCACACCTATCCCACGGCGGGTGTGTACACCGCCACCGTCTCAGCCAGCAACGGCGTTAGTGCGGAAACCGCCAGCACAACTGTGATTATCGACGGTCCATCAGGATTACCCTTGACAAAGCACGCCTACCTGCCCCTGCTGCTGCGGGCGCCTGGCACCGGCGCCAACGGCAGTGGTCAGAGTGCGCCTGTGGGCCGCCTGCCCGAGCTGGTCGAAGTCCTCCCCCGGTAAGGAAACGCCAGACGGCGACGGCTATCCAGGGTAACAGCCGACGAAATCCTCAAATTGAACTCGTAGCCGTATAGCCTCCCGCCGCGTTCTTCGATGCAGTCGATTTCTTTAAATTGCTTATACTATACTATCGGTATTTCTATTAATACCGACGGTTCTTTTTCTGCTGCTCCCAGGCTTGCAGCCAGGAGTCATAGGCTTCGGCCCGGTTGGAATCATCGATTACCAGGGTCTTGTCCACCCCATCCCGGTCCAGGATCAGGAAGGTGATCTCGCGCTGCCCGTCGTCGCTCATCTCCACCACGCAGTCGATGGGTGTGATCTCCTCCCGCAGGAAATGCCAGCCGAAATGCGTCTCACAGGCGGGCTCGTAGCAGTTGCAGTTGCGCCGGTCCAGTACAATTTTCATGGCTACCTCCGCAGATAACGGGTAAACGAGAGTAGAGAGTCGAGAATCGAGAGTGGTAACGACTCTCGATTCTCTATGGCTGTATGAAAATAAGGCTCCAGCTCCCCCAGTAGCGCTCGCCACCCTCGCCCTCGCATTCTGTGGCTGCCAGGCCCTGGATGGGCTGGCCTCCCTCTGCCAGGTGCAGCGTATACGTAATACCAGGCGTCATGTCGAAGTCAGCGTATCCCAGACTGACCTCGGGCTTCAGGCCGGTGAAGAAGCGGTTCTCGCCTCCCTCCCACACGATGATTACTTCCACGCCAGGCACGGGCTGCTCGGCTGCGTCCAGGGTCTCCACCTGGATCAGCGGCGTCGTCAGGTCGGGGTTGCAGACCAGCTCCTGGTTGTCGAGAACGAAGGGCGCGCCCTGGGTGGGTGTGGGCGTGCGCGTGGGCAGGGGCGTACCGCTGGGCTCAGCGGTCTGGGTGGAACGAGAGGTAGCGGTGGATGTGTCAGGCGTCGATGGCCCGCCCGCCGACCCCGGGCTGGCTGTGGCTGTACGGGCGATCGGCGCTGCCTGGGTAGTCGTGTCCGCTGGGGTACGCGCCGGGGTGCCGGAGAGCGCCAGGGTGGGTGAGACGGCCGTACCGGGCGGGGGACTCGGGGCTGCCAGGTCGGGCGCCTGTCCCAGCGCCACCGCCAGTATGCCCAGGGCGCGCGCTTCCAGGGATGAGCCGCTCTCCGCCAGCGTGCGCTGGGCCTGCTCAGCCAGCACCTGGTACAGGTCCGTGTCGCCCAGCAGGTCCAGGCGGGCGCGCGCCCGCACCAGGTCGCCGTTGGACAGGTATGCCGCGGCGATCATGCCGCGGTAGTGGTCTTTATAATCGGCGCGCAAGGTCTTTGGGGAGGTATTGGTGTACTGCACCGGTCGCAGCACCCAGGCGTACAGCAAGCCCAGGGCGATGCCGATCACCACGCCGGTCAGCAGGTACCAGGAACCGCGGTTCTCTCTCATGGCGCCGCTCCCTGTCCAACCGGGCTGATGGCCTCCAGGACGTCCGCCAGGCTGCGCATCAGGGCCACGTCGGCGTCGGTGTAGCCCTGCCGCTCAGCGAACAGGATCGCCTCGCGCACGGTATCCAGCGGCTGCCTGGATTCGAGCCAGGTCAGGCGGCTGACTGCCAGGCCAATGTCTTTATCCACGCTGAAGGCTTCGGCGGTCATCAGCACGTAGTCGCTCTTGTAGTCGATGCGCAGCGTGTCGGGAGTGGTGTCCACGAATTCTACCGGACTGACCACCCAGCCGTAAAGCAAGCCACCAACGGCTCCCACCAGTATTGCCAGGATGAAGTAGATCCAGCGCGACATAGTTAGCCTATTCTGCCACACTCCTTCAGGCGTGGCAAGGGTCGGGCGATTGCATCCTCCCCATTTTTTTCTATCGGGTTTTTGTGGGGCGAAGCCCCACAAAAACACCCGAAAACAACATCTCAGATGGAGCCTATCTCAATATCTCTCCCAACGCATCGACGATGACCCCGTTTTCCTCGAACGTGTTGTAGAAGTATGGGGACACGCGCACCGCACCCGGGCGCTTATCGACGATAATGCGCCGGTCTGCCAGGAGGTGCACCACGCGGAGGGGGTCTTCGGTCTCCAGGATGGTGATACTGGAGTGCCTGTCTGGGTCTTCAGGGATGCGCAGCCGGTAGCCCTGCTCGCGCAGGCGCCCCACCAGGTCCTGGTTGAGGGACGCGGTGCGCTGGCGCAGGGCGTGTGGGCCGATCTCGTTGATGATCTCCAGGCCGGCTTTGGCGGCGTACACGGCTGCCACCGCTGGCGTGCCGGCTTCGAAGCGCTGTGCGTCGTCGCGGTACTCCAGGGTGTACGGGTCGAAGTCGAACTGGCGGCGGTGCGCGAACCAGCCTGAGACGCTGGGAGCCAGGCGGGCAGCCAGCTCGCGGCGCACGTACAGGTAAGCCACGCCTGGCCCGCCGATCAGCCATTTCAAGCCGCCGGTCACCAGGAAATCCACACCACTGCGCCTGACATCGATCGGTACCTGGCCCGTCCCCTGGTAGTCATCTACCAGGCACAATGCCCCGTGTTTGTGAGCCATCTCCGCCAGCGCCTCCACATCCTGGATGTAGCCGCTGGTGAAGTACACCCGGCTGGTGGCGATCAGGGCGGTGCGCTCGTCCAGGGCGCCCTCGAAGGCCTCCAAAGGCACCTGGATGCGGTCGGGGGAGGCCAGGATGCGAGTTTCCACGCCCAGCGGGGCTTTGGCCAGGAAATGGTAGGTGAGGGTGGGGAAGTCGAGCTCGCAGGACACCACCCCAGAGCGCGTCGAGAAATCTAGCGCCGATCCCACTGCCGCCAGGGCCGATGAGACGTTGGGCATGATCGCCACCTCGTCCAGCCCGGCGCCGATCAGGCGGGCGAACTCGCGCCGCAAGCCATCCACCTCCGCCAGCCAGCAGCTGTACCAGGCCGACGCGCCGCGCTCGGTCCACAGGTCCAGGAAGCGGTTGACCGCCGAGCGCGAGCGGCGCGAGAGCTGTCCCAGCGATACGGTGTTCAGATAGGTGCTCTTCTGCAATCCCGGGAACTCGTCTCGCCAGGCCTGCCAGTCAATTTCTGCATAGGGTATATTCATTGAGGTATAGTTTCCCGGCATTCTCTGCGTCTCTGCGGTGGGTTGATTTCAATGGCGCAGGATGTGTTCAAGGGCCGCCAGCAGCAGGGTCACGTTCTCGCGCCGGCTGCTGAAACCCATCAGGCCGATGCGCCAAACCATACCCTTGAGCGGTCCGAACCCGCCAGCGATCTCGATGTTGTAGTCATCCAACAGCTGGCGGCGGATGGCGGCGTCCTCTGCGCCGGGCGGGATCTGGGGCGTGGAGAGCGTGGGCAGGCGGTGCTGCGCGGCGACCAGCAAAGGCAGGTCCAGCGCCTCAAGGCCCTCCCAAAGCAGCTCGGCGTTGGCCCGGTGGCGGGCAAAGCGCTCCTGCAATCCCTCCTCCATAACCAGGCGCAGCGCCTCGCGCAGGGCGTAGTTCATGGTGATCGGCGCGGTATGGTGGTAGGTGCGCTCCTTGCCCCAGTATTTCTCCACCATGCTCAGGTCCAGGTACCAGTTCGCCACCGGCGTACGCCGGGAGCGCAGCGTTTCGCGCGCCCGCGGCGAGACGGTCAAGGGAGCGAGTCCGGGGGGAGCGGACAGGCATTTCTGCGTGCCGCTGTATGCCACGTCCACATCCCAGGCGTCGATCTCCACCGGCAAACCGCCCAGCGAGGTGACCGTGTCCAGCACCAACAATGCGCCGCTGCGGTGGGCAGCCGCGGCGATCTCGGCTATTCCCGGCTGGCAGGCTCCGGTGGAGGTCTCGGCGTGCACCAGCGCCACCAGTTTGTAGTTCTTGCCCTTCAGTGTCGCTTCGACCTCGTCAGGGTGGAATACCTGTCCCCAGGGGCGGTCAAGGCGATCTACCTGGGCGCCGTAGCGCCCGGCGATCTCGACCATGCGCTCGCCGAAGTATCCCATCACGCAGACCAGGACCCGGTCGCCGGGTACGATGAAATTGCACAGTGCGGCTTCCATTCCGGCGCTGCCGGTTCCCGAGACGGGGATGGTGAGTTCATTCTGCGTCTGGAACAGATAGCGCAGCATGTGCTGGACTTCGTTCATCAGCTCCAGGAATTGCGGGTCGAGGTGACCAACCAGCGGAGTCGCCATGGCGCGCAGCACGCGCGGCGGGACCATGCTCGGTCCCGGGCCCAACAAGATGCGCGGCGAGACGTTCAAATCTGAGTAGGTCGTAGGGTCCATCGATAACCTCCAGTGTCGTTTGCCGGTATAAAGACGGGATGTGCAGGGATAGTTTACAACGAAATGGGCGTTTCACCAAGATTCGAATCTCAGGAACCGGTGTTCTGGACAAATTGGTGGATTCAAAATGCTTTTTAGTATTTGAAAATTGTTGCTAATCGCGCAATAATCTTGTAGAATCTGATTACCGATATCGTTCCTGTAACGGTCTTGCAACGCAGCCGGTCGGGACCGCGCGATGGCATATCGGGGAGGAAGAGTGACATGGACATTATCAAAGTATCCGGTAAATCGCGCACATCCGCCGTAGCAGGGGCAATTGCTGGCGTCTTTCGGGAGACTCAGCATGTTGAAGTGCAGGCCATCGGCGCCAGCGCGATAAACCAGGCTGTCAAAGCGATGGCTCTGGCCAAAAGTTATCTGGCAGAGGACGGATTCAACGTTATCTTCATACCGGAGTTCGTGGATGTGGAGATCGATGAGAAAGTCCGCACCGCCATCAAGTTTGTGGTAGAACCGCGCTGAGATTCGCAGAAGGACAAAAATAGGCAGTAGCGCAGTTAAAGGGTGCTCGTGAGTGTTTAGATGGCCTGGTCCGTCCAGGCACTCTCACACCTAGCTGTGCGAGTTATAAAATTCGTATGTTAAGGGTTGTCTTATCGCGCCGCCGGGGAGATCAGGGGCGCGTTTCTGAATTAATGCTCCCTGCATACGGACTATCGGGTATGATTGGCTGGCAATGACTGCGAACCAGCGTATCTTCCCCAGCCAGACGGTACCAACCCTTGCCCGGAAGTACTCTGGGTTGTCCTGGGCCTGCCTTCTGGTCCTGCTGTGCCTGGCTGCCTGTACGGCGGCGGTCGATCCGGCTGAAATGGCGGCTCCCGCTGGGGCAGCCTTCACCGCCACCCTGACTGTAGCACCGACGGAGACCGCCGCACCGACGGCGACCATTCCTCCTACCCTTACTCCGACGCCATCTGCCACACCTACAGCGACGCCCACCGCCACAGCCACCCCTACGATCACGCCCCTGCCCTGCTGGCGCCGGGGGGGTCGCTTCGATCAATCCAGCCTGCGCAGCGACTACCTGAAGCTGCCCATGGAGTATTCGGTCTACCTGCCGCCCTGCTACGACGAGCTGCCCGCGCGGCGCTACCCCGTCCTGTACCTGATCCACGGCATGAACTACAACAACGACCAGTGGGATCGCCTGGGCGCCGATGAGACTGCCGATGCCCTGGTGGCCGCGGGAGAGGTAGAGCCCTTCATTATTATCATGCCGCGCGACCGCAATTGGGGCCTGCCGGAGGAAGACATGTTCGGGCAGGTGCTGGTTGATGAGCTGCTTCCTTTAATCGACCAGAACTACCGCACCCTGCCCGAGCGCAGCTACCGCGCCATCGGCGGGCTGTCGCGCGGGGCAGGCTGGGCGGTACATCTGGGCCTGTCGCGTTGGGATCTCTTCGGCGCCATCGGGGGTCACAGCCTGCCGGTCTTCTGGTCCGATACGAACAAGATACGCGGCTGGCTGGACGCCATCCCTGATGGATCCATGCCGCGCATTTACCTGGATATCGGCGCAAAGGACCGCCAAACGATCATGTTCTCAGCGCTGTGGTTCGAGAATCTGCTCACCGAGCGCGGGGTGCCTCACGAGTGGTACCTGTTCCCCGGCTATCACGAGGAAGCCTACTGGCAGGCGCACGTGGACGAGTACCTGACCTGGTACGCCCAGGATTGGTGACCTGTCTGCATGTTATAATTTTGCCCGTGACCCTGACCATTGCAGAAGTCGAGCATATCGCCGATCTGGCCCGCCTGGATCTAACCGAAGAGGAAATAGCCCGCTTCAGCCAGCAGCTCTCCGCTATCCTGGAATACTTCGACCAGCTGCGGGCGCTGGATACCAGCGCCATCCCGCCCACTTCCAGCGTCCTGCCGGCGCGCAGCGTGCTGCGGGCGGATGAGCCCTCCCCCGGGCTTGACCAGGAGGACCTGTTCCGCAATGCCCCCCTGGTAGACGAGGACCAGTTCCGCGTCCCGCCGGTGCTGGAATAAGTATTTTTTACATTTTGTCTGATCCGTTAAATCCGCGTCATCCGTGTACTGCTATTTGGAACTTTGTAAGCTGCCCGGTGCTCAGTACTCAGTCAAGATGAAGCAGCCACATGACCGACCTCAGTGAACTGACCTTGCTGCAAGCCGCCCAGGGGCTGCGCCGCGGCGATTTCTCCAGTCGCCAGCTGGTAGAGTCTTACCTGGCTCGCATCCAGGACCTGGAGCCGGAGCTGCACTGCTTCCTGACCCTGACCCCCGAAGCCGCCCTGTCCCAGGCGGAGCAGGCTGACCGCCGCCTGGCTGAGCAGCGCAAATCCCCGCAGGGCGACCTGCCGCCCTTGCTGGGTCTGCCGCTGGCGGTCAAAGACGTGCTGTGCGTGGCGGGAGTGCGCTGCACCTGCGGCTCGCGCATCCTGGAAGACTTCGTGCCGCCCTACCATGCCACGGCAGTCGAGCGCCTGCTGGCTGCCGGGGCGGTGCTGCTGGGCAAGACCAACACCGACGAATTCGCCATGGGCTCCTCGACGGAGAACTCGGCGTACGGCCCCACCCGCAACCCCTGGGACCCGAGGCGCGTGCCGGGCGGCTCCAGCGGAGGCAGCGCCGCGGCGGTGGCGGCCCGCCTGGCGCCGGCAGCCCTGGGCACCGATACGGGCGGCAGTGTGCGCCAGCCGGCTTCTCTGTGCGGGGTAACCGGCCTCAAGCCCACCTACGGGCGCGTCTCGCGCTACGGGCTGGTGGCCTTTGGCTCCTCGCTGGATTGTATCGGTGTGCTGGCGCGCGACGCTGCCGATGCAGCCGCGGTCTTCTCGGTCATTGCCGGGCACGACCGGCGCGATGCCACCAGCATGGACCTGCCGGTGCCTGAGATCCGCCTGGAGCCTTTTTCGACCGCTGGTCATCTCCACCGACCTTTAAGTCCTGGCAGTCCTGCCAGGACAGGCAGTCCTGAACGAACAGCAGATTCTCTGCTGGAGGGGCTGCGCGTCGGGGTGCCGCGCGAGTACTTCATCGGCGGGCTCCAGGACGAGGTGGAGGCTGGGGTGCGCCAGGCGATCGCCGTCCTGGAGGCGCTGGGAGCGGTAGCGCAGGAAGTGAGCCTGCCGCATACCGAATATGCCCTGCCGGTTTACTACCTGGTCGCCCCGGCGGAGGCCTCCGCCAACCTGGCGCGCTACGACGGCATCCGCTACGGGCCGCGCGCCGACGGCGATGCGCTGTGGGATATCTTCCGCCGCACGCGCGGCCAGCGCTTTGGAGCGGAGGTCAAGCGACGCATCATGCTCGGCACCTACGCCCTGTCTGCCGGCTATTATGACGCCTACTACGGGCAGGCCCAGAAAGTGCGCACCTTGATCAAGGGCGATTTTGAAAGCGTATTCCAGAGCGTGGATGTGATCGCTGCCCCGGTCACGCCGACCACGGCCTTCAAGATCGGCGAGCACAGCGAAGACCCGCTCTCCATGTATCTGGAAGATATCTACACCATACCTGCCAACCTGGCAGGCGTGCCGGGGCTGGCCTTCCCGGTCGGCTTCGACAGCCAGGGCTTGCCGGTCGGCATGCAGCTGATGGGGGCACCCTTTGGCGAGGAGCTGCTCCTGCAGATCGCCCATGCGTACCAGTCGGTCACGGCATGGTCTTCACACCGGCCGGGGCTTTAACTTCGAAAGAGATTGACCACGAAGACACGAAGGCACCAAGGAAAATCGTGTTAACCTATAAAAAAACTTCGTGTCTTGGTGACTTGGTGGTTCTAAACATATAGAAGAGGAATACATGATCTCAGACCTCCCTAAGACCAGCCAGGAGTTTATGCAGCTGCCCTGGACAAGCATCCAGTCGTTCTATGATGAGCTGGCGAACCGTCCCTTGAGCGCCGATACCGTGGAGCGCTGGCTGCTGGATTGGACCGCCCTGCACCAGCTCTGGGATGAGAGCTACTGGCGCCTGTACGTGGCAGTCACCGTGGATACCACCGACCAGGAAGCCGAGCGCCGCTACAACGCCTTCCTGGACGATATCTACACCCAGGCCCAGGAGGCCGACCAGCGCCTCAAGGAGGTGCTGCTTGCCAGCGGCCTGCGGCCCCCGGGTTTCGATATGCCGCTGCGCAACATGCAGGCTGAGGCGCGCCTCTTCCGCCCGGCTAACCTGCCCTTGCTGGCAAGCGAGCTCAAGCTCGGCAACGACTACGAGCGGATCATGGGCACCCAGACCATCGAATGGGATGGCGTCGAGACCACCCTCTTGCAGCTCCAGCAGGTGTTCCAGGAACCCGACCGGGAGCGGCGGGAGCGCGCCTGGCGCCTGGCGGCTGAGCGGCAGCTCGCCGACCGGGAGGCGATCAACGACCTGTGGGTGCAGCAGATGGACCTGCGCCGCCAGATGGCTGCCAACGCCGATCTGCCGGACTTCCGGGCTTTCATGTGGCAGAAGCGGCTGCGCTTCGACTACACCCCTCGGGACTGCTACAGCTTCCACCGGGCGATCGAAGAAGCCGTTGTGCCCGCCGCAAGCAAGCGCTATGAGCAGCGCCGCCGCCGGCTGGGCGTCGAGCGCCTGCGCCCCTGGGACCTGGATGTCGACCCGTACGCCCGCCCGCCGCTGCGCCCATTCAAGACCATCGCCGAGCTGGAAGAGAAGACCTCCGCCATCTTCCACCGCGTGGATCCGCAGCTCGGGGATTATTTCGAGCGCATGCGCCAGGGTGGGCTGCTAGACCTGGATAACCGCAAGGGCAAAGCCACCGGCGGCTACTGCACAGATTTTAATGCGGTGCGCCTGCCGTTCATCTTCGCTAACTCGGTCGGCGTGCACGAGGACGTGCAGACGATGCTGCACGAGGGAGGGCACGCTTTCCATGCCTTCGAGTCCGCTGCCCTGCCTTACTACCAGCAGCGCGACGTGTCCTACGAATTTGCCGAGGTGGCTTCCATGGGCATGGAGCTGCTGGCCTCGCCCTACCTGACCAGCGATCACGGCGGTTTCTATACTCCGCAGGAATCTGCCCAGGCGCGCGCCGATAATCTGGAGGATTTTCTGCTCTTCTGGCCTTATATGGCGGTGGTGGATGCCTTCCAGCATTGGGCCTACGAGAATCACGACCTCGGCAGCGACCCGGCCCAGTGCGACGCCAAATGGGTCGAGCTGTGGGATCGCTTCATGCCGGGCGTGGACTGGAGCGGGTTCGAGCAGGAGAAAGCCACCGGCTGGCAGCGCAAGCCGCATATCCACTCCGACCCGTTCTATTACGTGGAGTACGGCCTGGCGCTGCTGGGTGCGGTGCAGGTCTTCCGCAACGCCCTGCAGGATCAGGCCGCGGCTGTCGCCAGCTACCGCAAGGCGCTCTCCCTGGGTTATACCGCCTCGCTCCCGCAGCTCTTTGCCGCCGCCGGGGTGCGCTTCGCCTTCGACGCCGCCACCTTGCGCCAGGCGGTGGGCCTGATGCTGGAGACCATCGAGAGGCTGGAAGCAGAAGACAGGTAACCACGTCACTGCAACGCAGGTCATGTACTGCCTGCGATGGCTGGATGCGGCAGTGTCCCCAGGGATTCCTCCTTTCGCTGCGCTCCAGGCATGCCCTCCGCTGCGCTGCGGGTCGGAATGACATGCTGATGTTGCTCTCTCTGTGAACTCCGCGGTGAGAGATGGCAAGGAGTGAGCAGAGAGTCGAGAATCGAGAACAGTTTTTTTAATTTTCTGTGATCTCCGTGATCTCTGTGGTGAGAAAGAACAGGAGGTACCATGCACTTCACCAACCTGGGACGCACTGGATTGAAAGTCTCCCGCCTTTGCCTGGGCATGATGACCTACGGCGACCCGTCCTGGCGCCCCTGGGTGCTGCCAGAAGACCAGAGCCGCCCCTTCATCCAGAGGGCGCTGGAGCTGGGCATCAACTTCTTCGACACCGCCGATATGTACTCGCGCGGCCGCAGCGAAGAGGTCCTCGGGCGCGCCATCCGCGATTTCTCCAGCCGCGACGAGGTGGTCATCGCCACCAAGGTCTTCTTCCCCATGGGTAACAAGCCCAACCAGGGCGGCCTATCGCGCCTGCACATCCTGCATGCTGTGGAGGCCTCTCTTCGCCGCCTGGGCACCGACTACATCGACCTGTACCAGATCCACCGCTACGACCCGGAGACCCCCATCCAGGAGACCCTGGAAGCGCTGCACGACCTGGTCAAATCCGGCAAGGTGCGCTACATTGGCGCCTCCAGCATGTACGCCTGGCAGCTCGCCCGCTGCCTGTACCTGGCTGACCTGCGCGGCTGGACGCGCTTTGTCTCCATGCAGGACCACTACAACCTGGTCTACCGCGAGGAAGAGCGCGAGATGATCCCGTTGTGCCGCCTCGAGGGGCTGGCGGTCATCCCCTGGAGCCCGCTGGCGCGCGGCTTTTTAGCCGGCAACCGCACCGCCCAGGGCTACGGCCCCACTCCCCGCGCCCAGACGGACGACTTTGCCCAGAGCATGTACTACCAGGACGAGGATTTTACCGTAGTCGAGCACCTCGCTGCCCTGGCGGAGCAGCGCGGCCTGAAGCCCGCCCAGCTCGCCCTGGCCTGGCTGCTGCAGGCGCCCGGCGTGACTGCCCCGATCATCGGCGCCAGCCAGATGCACCACTTGGAAGAGGCCGTGGCGGCGCTGGATGTGCAGCTCTTGGACGAGGAAGTCGCCGGGCTGGAAGCGCCCTACCGCCCGCACCCGGTGCTGGGACACAGTTAAAAATATTTGATCGATATATCGACATATATTCCCAAAATTAGTACTAATTTTGGGAATACGATCCCAATTTTTCTCGAAATTTTGGCTATCCAGCGGCGTATCTCTTGAAATCAACATTACTGTATGTTCCACTCAGCATGCGATTGCGGCGGAAGCACCGTATAAAACCGCATTAAAGAATATTCCCCCGCCCTTGGGGGCGGGGGATAGGGGGTGGGGGAATTTATCCGGCGGCTTAACCCAGGTGAATTATCCTTGGGTGAGCCATGCTGGTGCTGCCTACTTGCGCAGCATCGGCAAGAACAGGTGGTTGTCCAGTTCGACGGCGCTGCTCAGCAGCCTATCACCCGAGGCCGCCACGGCAAACGGCTGCGGACCGCCGTTCTGCAGCGAAGGCGAGGCGATGTTATACCCGTGCACGATGACCGAGTAGTTGCCGTACTTGGCGTTCGGGATGTACACCCCTTCCACGTTGTTGCACTGGTCCCACTTGATCGTGGAGGACACCTGGCGCAGGCACTGCCCGGAAGCGTACAGCCCGTAGTTGCCGTAGTAGTGCGTGCCATCCGGGCCGACTACCTCCAGGTCCAGGTCGTTGACCAGGGCGCGGGCGGCAGAGGGGCTGCCGGGGTAATCCGTCCAGGCCAGGGTGACCCGCAGCGGACCGCCCGAAACCGGCGGCGTGGTCGGCGTCCCGGTGGTGGGGGTGGATGTCGTCGTGGGCGTGAGGGTAGGCGTCGGCGAAGGCTCACCCCCGGGCGTGTTCACATCCAGTTTGATGTCGTCAAAGTAGAAGACCGCGTGAGGGAACAAGTCGTCTTGATCGATGACATACACGATGTTCACCGTCTTGCCTTTCAGGTTAGCCAGGATGGGGTCGAAGTACAGATCCAGGCTCCACCAGTCGGTATCCGTGGCGCAATAGGCCGAAGGCGAGGCCCCCAACAGGGTAGAGAAGCTCTCATCCCACACCTCGACGCTGAAGACGTCGAAGCAGTATTCCCCGATGACATCGGGCGGATCGTTCCTAAAGATGGTGCGCAGGGTGGCGGTGATGGCGTCCGCCGGGAAATCGACCGCCTGGTAGAACTGCCCATCAACCAAGGCTGTGGAGGCCATCGACCAGCTCCCGCTGTAGAACACCGTGTTGGTGCGGGCGGTCTGCTCGGCGACCCAGGCGCCGTCGCTCTCGAAGCCGCCGTTCACGATCAGGTCATCAATTCCCTCGACCGCCCCTGGGGCTGCGGGCGCGGTGACCATCCCTTCCAATAAAGGCACGCCGGGCTGCACCTTGTGCCGGGCGGGATTCTTGCCGGGCGGCTCGGGCGTGGCGGGCGGCGAGGCGGGCACCTCGATCACTGCGTGGTATTCCGCCGCGGCCGACCCAGCCGCCTCAGCCGCCTGAGACTGCGACCCGCCCACGTGCAGGTTAAAGGTCACCTGGCTGTTGCTGGTGGAAAGCCCGGTCGTGTAATCTTGCAGCCAGATCTGGCGCGGCGCGGTCGGGTACA
>Ga0105094_10000054_pt1 | contig 40682 bp, 36 predicted proteins | sample PPLLak1March2015_2_FD_87023 | JGI IMG/M metagenome (GOLD analysis project Ga0105094, IMG submission 87023) | Freshwater sediment microbial communities from Prairie Pothole Lake near Jamestown, North Dakota, USA - PPLs Lake P8 Core (3) Depth... | ecosystem: Environmental > Aquatic > Freshwater >...
GATCAAATTGCAGCAAATACGGCTCCAAACGAGCGTTTAAATCGTTTGACGGAAACCGATCCACATCCCGCGCTAGCCGGACGAAAAAAAATGGGATACTACTTTCTTGACAAATCCTTAATTCGTGTTACATTATCTAAATTAGTGGATTTGTACACCTATACGCAGCTCGTTAAAACTTATGGGGACATCGCTCGATGGAGAGGGCAATGCTCGAAAATCCTTTTACCTACGGCAATCCGATCTCTGATCCGCAGCGTTTCATCGGCAGGCGGCGCGAACTCGACCAAGTCTACAGCCGCCTGCTAAATGCCGAAGCCGAATCCAGCTCTATCGTGGGCGAGCGCCGCATCGGCAAGACGAGCCTGCTCCACCATCTGATGCATCCCGACGTGCAGAGCAAGTACGGGATCCAATCCGGTCGCTATATCTTCATCTACATCGATCTGCAGATGATCGATCCAAAGACGACCCCCTCCCGTCTGGCTCAGCGTTTATTAGGGCAGCTTGCCAAACAGTGCCCTGATCCCGATATTCAACATATGATCGATGATATCCGCCAGTCGGATGAGATCGATAACTTTATGCTCTCGGATCTGTTCGATGCCATCGATAGTAAATCATTCCATGTAGTCTTCCTGCTGGACGAGTTCGATAACATCACAGGTAATCCCAATTTCGGCGCAGATTTCTTTTACGGGCTGCGCAGCCTGGCGATCCAGCACAACCTGACCCTGGTCACATCTAGCCGCAGTGAGCTCATCGAGCTGACCCACTCCGAAGAGATCCGCTCCTCTCCTTTCTTTAATATATTCGCAAACATCAATGTTCGCCTCTTCACGCCTGCTGAAGCCCAGGAGCTGTTGGACCGATCGCTTGCGGGATCGGGTGTAGCGTTTACCCCCGCTGAGCATGATCTGGTCTTCAGCCTGGCAGGCACCCATCCATTTTTCCTGCAAGCAGCGTGCTATTTTCTATATTCGTCTTACCAGCAAGGCATGCAGCCCGCTGACCGGCGCAGTTATACCCGCAAGATGTACATGGCAGAGTCCGCCTCCCACCTCGCCAATTACTGGCGCGATTCGTCTGACAGCCAGAAGATCGTGCTGACCACTCTGGCTTTCCTGGAACGCAAGGACCAGGCTCGCCAGCACAATTTCGGGCTCCAGGATCTGCGCCAGCTCTACGATCGCTCTGAACAAACGCTTACCCATCTGGAAAAACGCGGCTTGCTGGTCCAATCCGCAAACGGGTACCGCTTGTTCGGCACTGCTCTGAGCGACTGGATCATCAGCGAGATCACCGACACAATGAGCGACGATCTGAGCTATGATGACTGGCTGAAATCCAATCAGGGGACCATGGAGCGGCTGTCTCGCGAAGCGCGCACACAGATCACCGATATACTGCCCAAGATCAGCGCTAAGTATCGCGATCTGCTGATCGAGTGGGTGAGCGATCCCAAGAACTTGATTTCAGTGGCAGCCTTGATCAAGACCACCCTCTTCGCCGCAGCTTAGGGGCAATCGATGGCAGAGACGCTTAATCCTTATATTGCTGGCAATCCCATCACCGGCAGTGAGATGTTTTTCGGCCGCGAGGACGTATTTACGTTTATTCACCAGGCACTCAGCGGCAAGCACCAGGATAACGTCCTGGTGCTCTACGGTCAGCGCCGCACCGGGAAGACATCGGTGCTCTACCAAATGCGCAGCCGCCTGGGGGAGCATTACCTGCCGGTTTTCATCGACCTACACGGCATGGCCTTGGATGGGCTGTCTGGATTTATCAAGGATCTGTCAAACCATATCAGCCGCGTTCTACGCCGGGATTACCAGATTGAGCTGCCGCCCCTGGACCGGGATGAGCTGGCTCTCGACGCCCGCAGCTATTTTGAGACCACCTTCCTGGATAGCGTCTGGGAGGCGATTGGTGATCGTCAGCTGCTGCTTATGCTGGATGAGGCCATCCGCCTGGAAGAGCAGGTCCAGGCTGGCAAGCTCGAGCCGGATGTGTTCGAATTCCTGCGCCACCTGATGCAGCACTACCCGCGTCTGAATTTTCTCTTCTCACTTGGCAGCGGGTTGGAAGAGATGGAAAAAGAATATGCCTTCTTATTCAATGTGGCGCTATATAAAAAGATCTCTTTCCTGGATCGCAAATCTGCGATCGAGCTGATCACGCGACCGGTGACGGATCGGTATATCTACGATCCCCAGGCTGTTGAGCGGATATTGGAGGTCACTTCCGGGCACCCTTACTACACCCAATTGATCTGCCACGGCTTGTTCAATCAGGCCGTGGCACGCAATCTCGATGTCATCCAGGTGGGCGATGTGGATGCCATGCTGGATGAAGCCGTCGAGCGCGGCCTGGCAGTGCTCAAGCATGTGTGGGAGGATTCGTCGCCGGCAGAAAAGGTGGTCCTGGCAGGTTTGTCCGCAGCCTCTGCCTCCGGCGTGCCGTCCGTCAATGAAGGCGCCATCCTGCAAGCCTGGCAGAACGAAGGGGTTGTACTTCCGCGTGGCGATGTCGCCAATGCCATCAAGCAGCTGATCGCCCGGGATGTGATCACCGGGCAGGTGGAATACAGCTTCACTGTCGAGCTGCAGCGCCTTTGGGTGCTCAAATACCGCCGCCTGGAATGGGTTAAAGAAGAGATCAAAGATTGGCTGGCTGAGCTGCCCCTGCTTCCCGCTGTATCCAGAGCCAGCGCCGCGCAGAGGCCCTGGTTTAGGCGTCCTACTCTGGCCCTCCCACTGGGAATCCTTGCTGCCTGCATCGGAGTCATCGCGGTATTCTTTATCTCCCGGGCGTTGATCAACCGCTATCCGGACATCTTCGCTGCCTGGACCGGTGGGGTGAGCAATCCACCCAAAAACAGGCCAGGATTTCCCGAAGATGCTAACTATGTCAATTCAATGATCTATTCGAATGGTTATATCTGGGCAGCAACCGACATCGGCCTGGTGCGCTGGAGCGAAGTCGATCTCTCCGCCGTGGTCTATTACGGTTCAGATCTAGGGCTGCCGGATGACTGTGCCAACGCCATCGCCGCCGCTCCCGACGGTACAGGTTGGGTGGGCTGTGGTGGCGCAGTCCATGTCCGGCCGGACGGGGAGGAGATTGGGGTAATCGAGTATTATGACCGCGATAGCAACCTGGAGATGGGCGTGGTGCGCACCCTTTTGGTAAAGGAAGACGGCGCCGTGTGGGCGGGAGGCATCGCCGATGAGGATGGTATGCCGCTGAACTACTTTGACGGGCAAGAATGGACCTCTGACGCGCCGGAGATCGTTGGGTTAACCCCATACCGGGAGATGTGGCCAATCATCCGATCGATGATGTTAACCCCGAATGGAAACCTGTGGCTTGGATCGGAAGATATCTCTGCTGGCGGAATTCTGGAATGGGGTGGTGATCAATATTATACCTATAGCTATAATGGTGATGGTCCTGTTCCAGAAGATCGCCGCGTGCGCAGCTTGCTCCAGGATCATTCTGGGACAATCTGGGCAGCAGCTAACGATTTCGGGCTGCTGCGCCTGGATCCTGACACAGGTTTATTCAACCAGACTGCTCTGCCGGATTACGATGGTGCTGTATACGTGATTGCCGACCTGCCTGACGGCGAGTTATGGGTCGGTGGCGACGGCTACGTCGCAAAAAGCTCGGATGGCGGCTCGAGCTGGTCCCAGATCGGCGGAGTAGATGATCTGGGCGAGGAAGTCCTTGCCATCCTCCAGGATGAATCAGGACAGGTTTGGGTGGGTATGTATGGCAGTGGTGTAAGCGTGCTTAAAGATGGCGACTGGATCGCCCTACCACTCCAAGAATGAGCATCACCGGTTAGAATGCCCTGGCAGTCGCCATCGTTAGCAGGGCGATGATGATCAGGATCGTATTGCTGATCTCGGCTGTGTGCATGCGTTTCTGAATCGCCTGCATCTCTGAACCTTGTTCAGGCGTGGGTTGTCCGCCCGCTGACTGGATCTGTTTTCCAAGCTCACCCAGCTTCTGAGCAGATGGTCGCATGACAAAAAAACCGGTCAGAAATGCGATCAAGCCCGCCAGACCTCCAATCCAGAAGAAGATTCCCTCCCGCGATAGCAGCCAACTGGTGTCAAAGCTGGCATCCATCCACAGCAGTATCAACCCCACCAGCACGGTCAGCGTGGAGGTGAGGTTCATCAGCATGGGGTATTTGGTACTGCCAACCAAGCGCTGCATAAAACGCCCTCCTTCCGGACCGGAGCTCCGGATTGCAGGCTGGACGGAGCTCACATACATCAGCGTGGCGCCGGCCCAAAAAGTTCCTGCCAGGATGTGAACTAGGCGCAGAATGATCTTAATCGTCATCATCGTGCTTCTCTCCTCTCGTTCGGTCCCCTAAAAGGTATACGACGACCTGATTAAAGCAAACAACTGCCCTGTGTTGGTACTTCTGAGGGGTACAAAAAACTGGCTAATCGAGATACTTTTACCAGTACAGGCCGCCGGTAAATTATAAAACTACTCATTACTTGACGATTCTGAATTTCTAGACTAAAATCCTGTAATCACAGGATTACATAGCAATCAACCTGCCAAGGAGTGACTATGACTGATCCCGTCCGTGTTTGCCTGGTTGGCGCCGGGCGTGTAGCGCGTGTGCACGCTAATTCGATCGTTAACCGCCTGCCAATGGGTAAGCTGGTCGCCATCGTCGACCCGGTACCCCATGCCCTCGAAGCCGCCGCCGAGCAGTTCGGCATCCAGGCGCGTTTCGCCTCCCTCGGAGAAGCAATCCAGAGCCTCGATTTCGACGCTGTGGTGATCACCACGCCGACCTTCACACACACCGATCTGGCAGTAACTGCCGCCGGGGCGGGCAAACACGTTTTCCTGGAAAAGCCAATGGCGCTTGACCTGGCTGAGTGCGACACGATCATCCGCTCCGCCAGCGCCAATGGCGTCATCCTGCAGCTCGGCTTTATGCGCCGTTTCGAACCTGAGTTCGTCGAGGCTGCCAGGCGCATCCAGACGGGAGAGATCGGGCAGCCCATGCTCATCAAGTCGCTCACCCACGGTCCGGGATTGCCTCCACCCTGGGCGCGCGATCTGACCACATCCAACGGCATGCTCGCCGAAGTCAACAGCCACGACTGGGATACAGTGCGCTGGTTGATGGGCTCCGATTATGAGCGAGTATACGTCGAAGCCGCTAATTTCAAAGGCGCAGCGCGTGGCGTGCAAACCCCCAATTTTTATGATAACGTCCTGGTAAACATCCGCTTCCAGAATGGCGGCTTGGGCAGCATCACCGGAGTCTGCCCTTGCGATTACGGCTATGACGCCCGGGTTGAGATTGTCGGCGAGAAGGGCATCCTGCAGATCGGTAGGCTGGGGGGGACGGATGTGATCTTCTGCACCGACCGCGATCACGGCCTGGTGACGCCTATTTACCGCACCTGGCCCGAGCGCTTTGCCCAGGGGTATATCCTGGAGATGGAGCATTTTCTGCAGTCCATCCGCAGCGGGAAGGCCCCCAAAGTCGGCGGACTCGAAGGTCGCTGGGCCGTTGCCGGTGTGCTGGCGGGTACAAAATCCTGGTTGGAAGAGCGCCCGGTTTACCTCAGTGAAGTTCTGGCTCCCCAAAAAGGTTAAGCATGGCTGGTAAGCTCATGAAAGCGATTGTTTATCACGGTCCCGGCGACCTGCGTCTGGAATCGCGTCCGCTGCCGGAGATTGCCCCCGACGAAGCCCTTTTGCGGGTCGGCAGAAGCAGCATCTGCGGTACAGACCTGCGCATCTACCATGGCGATCACCGCCATTATCCAGCCGGCACGGTGCGCATCCCAGGCCACGAGGTCTCGGGCGAGCTGGTGGCGGTCGGCTCGCAGCTATCTGGCGTCAAGCCCGGTCAGTATGTCTTTGTCGCCCCCAATATTGGCTGCGGTCACTGCCCGCAGTGCATCTCCGGTCGCAACAACCTGTGCGCCGATTACACCGCGGTCGGCATCAACCTGGATGGCTCATTTGCAGAGTATATGCGCATTCCTGCCGCGGCCATCCGCCAGGGCAACCTGATCCCCATCGACGAATCGCTGGATCCCGCTCAGGCGGCCCTGATCGAACCGTTCGCCTGTGTGCTGCGCGGGCAGGAGGCGGTGGACGTGCACGTCGGTGATGCCGTGCTGGTGGTAGGCGCTGGACCGATCGGCATCATGCACGCTTTACTTGCGCGCCTGCGCGGCGCCAGCAAGGTCTTGATCAGCGAGCTGATCCCTGAGCGGCGGCAGCAAGCGCAGAGCATCGCCGTCTACCGGGTGATCGATCCAGTCCAGGAGGACTTGGCACAGGTGATCGCCGCTGAGACCGCCGGCCGCGGCGCAGACGTGGTGATCGTCGCTGCGCCGGCCCCGCGTGCCCAGGAGCAGGCTCTGGACCTGGCAGCCATCGGCGGGCGAATCAACTTCTTCGGCGGGCTGCCGAAAGATCGCCCGCATATCACCTTCAACTCCAACACTGTCCATTATAAAGAGCTGCTCGTCACCGGCACGACCGCCTGCAGCACACATGATTGCTGGCGTGCTGCCGAGATCGTCCTGTCAGGCGGCGTCGACCTGGCGCCGATGATCAGCGCCTGCTTCAGCCTGGAGCAATATGAGCAGGCATTTGCAGCCGCCGAAAACCGCAGCGCCTTGAAGGTGGTCTTCGATCCGGTGCGGGGTGGCAGCCATTAAAAAATTTTCCAATGGCCCTGCACATTAGGAGCGCGGATTTCTACCTGGTAAAAATGACTACCGGTCCAATCAGGAGCGAACATGCCAGATCAACCAGCCCTGCCCTTCACCTTTGAAGTTTTATATGGAGAGGGGATCACCCTCAGCCAGTTTGATAATCACATCATTCGCCGTCTCTCGAACATGAAAAGCCAGTTCCTGGATAGCGCTGCTTATGAGGCCGCACTGGCGCAGGAAGATACTGTTTTGTATGAAGTCTATGAAATCCACCGCCCGGAAATCCCCGGTGAGCTGCTTCACGGGCTCTCGATTGTCCACCCGGGTAAAGTCGGGAATGAATATTACATGACCAAAGGTCACTTCCACACTGTGCTGGAGACCGCCGAAGTGTACTACTGCCTGCGCGGTCAGGGCTGCATGGTGATGGAATCGCCCGAAGGGGATTGGGCGGTAGAGCCGCTCCGCCCACAGACCGTTTTGTACGTGCCTCCCCGCTGGGCGCACCGCTCAGTCAACACCGACTCCAAGGAAGACCTGGTGACCTTTTTCATCTACCCGGGCAATGCCGGGCACGATTATGGCTCGATCGAAAAGCAGGGCTTCCGCAAACTGGTCGTGGAGGTAGATGCGTCTCCCCAGATTCAGGACAACCCGCGCTGGCTGCCACCGGAGGTGCGCTGATGGTCGATGGCTTGAGAAAATGCAGAATCCTGGTGACCCCGACATCCTTCGGTAAGAACGACCCAACTCTGCGCAAGGCGCTGGAAGACACAGTTGGTGAAGTCGCCTACAACACCACCGGCAAGCCCCTGCCCTCAGCTGATCTGGCTGTATTGATCCCGGGATTCGATGGCTTTATTGCCGGGCTGGATGTCATCGACCGGGCTGTCATAGAGAAGGCTGACCGGCTGCGGGTGATTGCGCGTTACGGCGTCGGCGTTGACGGCATCGACCTGGAAGCCGCCCGCCAGAAGGGCATCGTTGTCACCAACACCCCGGGTGCAAACTCCATCTCGGTCGCCGAGTTGGCAATCGGGCTGATGATCTGCCTGGCGCGTAAAATCACTACCGCAGCCCAGGCGACCCGAAACGGCGAGTGGCCGCGCTGGCAGAGTATGTCACTGGAGGGCAAGACGGTTGGCTTGCTCGGCTTCGGCTCGATCGGACGGCAGGTGGCTCGCATGCTGGGCGGCTTCGACTGCACCCTGCTGGCCTATGATCCAATCGCTGACCCGACTATTGCAGCTTCTCTTGGCGTGCGCCTGCTAGCGCAGGAGCAGGTGGTCAGCCAATCCGATATCGTCTCCCTGCACTGCCCGGTCACGCCGCAAACACGCGGTATGGTGGACGCCGCCTTCCTGGAGCGTATGAAACCGGGCAGCTTCCTGGTGAATACCGCTCGAGGTGAGTTGGTGCATGAAGATGCGCTGCTGCAGGCGCTTGATAGCGGGAGGCTGAATGGCGCCGCGCTGGATGTGTTTGCCACCCAGCCGCCTGCCAAAGACCACCCGCTGCTGCTCCACCCGCGCGTGATCGCCACCCCGCACATGGGTGCCCACACCGATGGGGCAACAAACTCGATGGGCTGGATGTCGCTGCGCGACTGCCTGGCGGTGATGCGCGGCGAGGCGCCTCTGTATCGCGTGGCCTGAAACAGGCATAGGTCTCCTAAGGACGCAGCCTGGGCAGATCTGGATCCGACGAAAATCAGGAAGAAACCAAACATGGATAAGCAAACGACACTAAATAGAATCAGGGAGAATGGCTTGCTGGCAGTCATTCGTGGACCATCGCCCGATCTGACCTTGAAAATGGTCGACGCATTGGTGGCGGGCGGCGTGCTGGGCATCGAGATCACCTTCTCCACCCCCAACGCTCCCGAAGTTGTACGCTCCTTGGTGTCGCACTACGGTGACCAGATCGTGCTCGGCATGGGCACCCTGACCGAGATCGAGCATGTCGCCCAGGCCTCTCAGGCGGGCGCCAACTACCTGGTCAGCCCACACTGTGAAAAAGAGCTGGCGCAGGCTATGGTCTCAACAGGACTGGGCGTGATGATCGGTGCCCTCACCCCCACTGAAGTGCTGCAGGCTCCCCGCTACGGCTCCGATGTGGTCAAAATCTTCCCCGGCTCGCTGGGCGGCCCGTCCTATATCAAGGCTCTGCGCGGTCCCTTCCCGAATATCCCCCTGATGCCCACCGGCGGAGTCGGCCTGGAGAATATCGCCGATTGGTTTGCCGCAGGCGTGTTCGCTGTTGGGGCAGGCAGCAATTTGTGCCCAACTGCTTGGGCGAATGAGGCCGTTTTAACGACATCACCGCAGTGGCGCGCACTTTTTCCGAGGCAGTGGCCGCTGCGAAAAGCAAAAATAAAGCCTAAAACGATGGCTACACGAAATTGACCAGCTCTTACTGTAAGGAGACACCCCACAATGCAGCAGATTCCCTACCACATCGTCACCAAAAAGGTGCCTACATTTTACTTCGTGGGCGTCACTACCGGGCAGTCCTCGATTATGAAAGTCTTCCCGCGCTGGATGGAAGCCCTTGGACGGCTTGATGTTGTCATCGAGGGCATCGACCACAAACCACACGACGAGCGCCAGGCCTACCGGCGCACCGTTACGCAGATGAAGTACGATCCACTCTCGCTGGGCGCCCTGGTTACCACCCATAAGATCGACCTGCTGGAAGCCGCCCGCGACATGTTCGACGAGCTGCATTCCTCTTCCCAGCTGACTGGCGAGGTATCCAGCATCTCCAAGCGGGACGGAAAACTGTGGGGGCACGCCAAAGACCCGATCACTTCGGGCCTCAGCCTGGACGCATTCCTGGAGCCGGGCTATTTCGCCCGCACTGGCGGCGATTTTCTGTGCTTCGGCGCCGGCGGATCGGGAAAGGCTATGGCTCTGCACTTCATCAATAAAAAGGATCGTGGCGATCGTCCGAAACGGTTCATCGTCACCAACCGCTCCGAAGGTCGCCTGCTGGGTATGAAAGCTATGGTGGAGAGCCTGGAGACAGATATCGAGTTTATCTTTGTCCACACCGCCGACCCGCGCGTCAACGACATGGTCATGGTAAGCCTGCCCGAGGGCTCAATCGTCGTCAACGCCACCGGAATGGGCAAAGACGCGCCTGGCTCGCCGGTGACCGGTAACGGTGTTTTCCCCCTGAACGGCATCGCCTGGGAGATCAACTACCGCGGCGAGCTGGACTTCTGGCACCAGGCCATGGCGCAGAAAGAGAGCCGCAACCTGTTCATCGAAGACGGCTGGCTCTATTTTGTCCATGGCTGGACCCAGGTCATCGCTGAGGTGCTGCACATCGACCTCGATCCTGATACCTTCAACCACCTTAACCAGCTGGCATCAGACCTGCGCCCGCCGCTCGTACTCAAGCCGCGCCACGCCGGGCAGTCACCATCATAAGCCTGTTCGCGATGACAAAAATACAAGGAGAGCTGCTGTGAACAAGATCGGCATTTACTATGCCTACTGGACCCATGATTGGGACGCTGATTTTCACCCTTATGTAGATAAAGTCGCCGGTATCGGCTTCGATATCCTGGAGGTCAACGCCGGCACGATCGCCAGCATGACACCGGCGGAGCGCCAGTCGCTCAAAGCCCATGCAGATGACCGCGGCATTACCCTCACCTACTGTATCGGCTTGCCGAAGGATGTCGATCCTTCATCAGAAGATATCGGCACCCGCCAGCGCGGCGTCGCCTACCTGAAGCAGATGGCAACGGCGATCGGCGAGATGGGCGGCGGGACGCTGGGCGGCATTCTCTACAGCTACTGGCCGGCAACCCTGCCCGATGGCGGCGATAAACGCCTGTATTGGGATCGCAGCGTAGCTAGCATGCAAGAAGCCGCGCGTGCCGCCGAAGATAACGGCGTGTACTTCTGCCTGGAGGTGGTCAACCGTTTCGAGCAGTTCCTGATCAACACCTGCGTGGAAGCGCTGCAGTATATCGATATGGTGGGCAGCCCCAATGTAAAAGTGATGTTGGACACCTTTCACATGAATATCGAGGAAGACTTCATCGGCGCCGCGGTGGAGCGCGCCGGCGAGAAGCTGGGGCACCTGCACATCGGGGAGAACAACCGCATGCCGCCCGGATATGCCCATATCCCCTGGACCGAGCTGGGCGCGGCGGTGCGCAAGATCGGCTACCAGGGCAATGTGGTCATGGAACCGTTCCTGATGCCCGGCGGCGAGGTTGGCCGCGACATCAAAGTTTTCCGCGATATGAGTGTCGGGCTCGATCTTGACGAGGAAGCCCGCAAAGCCCTTTACTTCATGCGCGGTGTCCTCAAGTAACAACTCTAGAAATCCACGATACCCCGACCACCCCCAAACCCCTGCTTGAGAAAACCGTGGGCACCCCTATTGACAATTCGAATTTCCTATGCTAATATTGTTTAACCAGTAAAACTTCGTTCAATATACTAAACAACAATTCAATAATTAGAACCTGCACACTGGATAGGACGTGCATCGTGTTAGAGGTTTTCGTAAGCTCTACAAGGTAAATCGAAGGGTGGATCTTGTCTTTGACAAGAGCCGCCCTTCTTATATTGTGCTGACATCCATCGATAAAATGTAACCTCGCCACTTGGCGATCAACGAACTCTCCGATCAAAATAATGGAGGTGGAAAATGCAAGCACCAGATATGGAGCGCTGGGCGCGTGTGCAGGAGCAGTTAGCCAGCAGAAATGTTGCTGCTCTCGTATGCCGCTTGACCGAAAATGTCCTCATGCTCAGCGGATATTGGCCAATATTAGGCAGATCGGTTGTGGTCTTCCCAACCGATGGGAATCCGGTCCTGATCGCACCCGTCTCGGAGAGCGGGGAGGCTGAAAGGGGATGGATTTCAGATGTGCGCACGTTCCGCGCCTGGCGGATCGGTGATATTGACCCGGAGGCAAGTATCACCAGGCTCCTCGGCCAGGTATTCACGGAACGCGGACTGCTCGGAAGGCGCATTGCCTACGAAGGCTCATTCGGGGATATTGCCGCTCCCCAACGGTTTTTCGAGCCTTGGGCGGGAATCCACACTGTACTTTCCTCCTGGGTGGATGCAGGCGGCGGCGGGGAATGGGTAGATTTCGGTCCGCAGCTTGTGGAGCTGGCAGGCATCAAGACAGAGCGTGAGATTGCACGCGTCCGCCTGGCAAACGAGGTCGCTGATTTGGGATTGACAGCCTTCTTCCGCGAATCTGTCCCCGGCAGGCGTGAATCAGATATTGCTGCTGCCGTAGAGTCCGCAATCCTTACCCTGGGTATCGGCTACAAAGGCGTTGTCCACGCTCGCGGCGAAGCTGAAGTGATCAGCGGGCCGCGTACTGCCTCGGCTTGGGATTTCCCCACCACCACCGATCGGCGCGTCGAAAACGGGGACCTGGTCTTGATCGAGTTTGCCGTAGTTGCGGATGGGTACTGGTCCGACCTGACCCGAACTGTCGTTGCTGGCGCGTTCAATGATGAGCAGCGCCGCCTTGCCACAGCCCAGCGTGCAGCCTACATGGCAGCCCTTAAAGCTATGAAACCCGGTGTCCCGGATGCGGAGCCGGATGCAGCCGGGCGTGTGGCATTAGAAGCCTACGGGATGCGCCAGTTCTTTGCCCACCATACCGGTCACGGCATCGGTTTCCGCTACCACGAGGCGATCCCCTCCGTTCACCCAGATTCTAAAGGCGTCCTTCAGGCCGGCATGATCACCAGCCTGGAACCGGGCCTTTACGGAGATACCTTCGGATATCGTGTCGAAGATAATGTGCTGATCACCCCCACCGGGGCAGAACCTCTCTGCCACAGCGAACGATGGCCGGGGCTGGAGACTTAGGCATGCTTGGGAGCTCTGTATGAGTGTCACTCCATTGATCGAAGCTCGTGGAATTACCAAGGCTTTCCCTGGCACCCTGGCTTTGGATCAAGTCGATTTTCAACTGATGCCAGGCGAGATTCATGCCCTGGTTGGCGAAAATGGCGCCGGCAAGTCAACCCTCATGCTCGTTATGGCCGGCGTACACCAACCCGATAGCGGCGAGCTCCTGGTTAAGGGACAGCCAGTCAAGATCCACGATCCAAACGAAGCGCAGCAGATGGGCATCAGCACCGTCTTCCAGGATCTGGCCCTTGCGCCGATGATGTCTGTTGCGGAGAACGTGTTCACCAACTCCCAACCTGTGGATAAAATGGGCTTCGTCCGTTTCCCGGATATGTTTGCCGCTACCACCAAGGCCTTGGAGCAGTTTGATGTCCAGATCAACCCACGCACCCCGCTGTATTTGTACAATGTGGCGGTCCAGCAAATCGTGGAGATTGCACGGGCTATCCAACGCCAGGCGCAGGTGTTGATCCTGGATGAACCCACATCAGCCATCGGCGAGCACGAGACGGAGCGGCTGTTCCACTGTCTCGAGCTGCTCAAAGAACAGGACCTGGGCGTCATCTACGTCAGCCATAAACTGGACGAGGTTTTTGCGATTTCCGATCGCATCACCGTATTAAAAGACGGCAAGCTCGTGGGTACCGTCAAGACGGCGGAGACGAACCGGGACAAGATCGTCCATATGATGGTGGGGCGCGAGGTGGACCGATTGTTCCCGGAGCGTAATGGCGGCCAGCACGAGCCTGTCCTGGAGGTAAGAAATCTGTCGGGACATGGTTATCACGAGGTGAGCCTGACGGTCCACTCCGGTGAGGTCCTGTGCCTCTTCGGCCTGACCGGATCTGGCCGCACGGAGCTGGCACGGGGGATTTTTGGCAGTGAACCGCCCTCCGAGGGTGAGATCCTGATGCATAGAAAACCGGTCAAGATCGGTCATCCAAGCAAAGCTATGGAGCTCGGGATTGCCTACATACCGGAGGACCGCAAGCGCGATGGGCTCTTCCTCGAAAAATCCCTGAAAGAGAACATAATCGTCACCCGCCTGCGCGCTTTAAGCCGATCCATCTTTCTAAATTCCGCCAAAATTGATGCTCAGGCGAATGAGGCGGTATCCAAGTTGCAGATCAGGACTTCCGGCATCGAACAGCGGGCATCAAGCCTTAGCGGTGGTAACCAGCAGAAGGTCCTCTTTGCCAAGTGGCTGGCGCGGAATCCTAAAGTCCTGATTGCCGATGAGCCAACCCGCGGCATCGACGTAGGCGCCAAAGCCGAGGTTCACAGCCTGCTGCGCAGGCTGGCAAACGACGGTGCAGCCGTGCTGATGATCAGCTCAGAACTGCCTGAGATTATAGGCATGAACGATCGAACCGTGGTGATGCGGGAGGGGCGTGTAGCGGGCATTCTCGATCACGATCAGGCAACTCAAGAAGAAATTGCCGCATACGCCCTAGGCAAGATCGACACCACTCTGCCCCCCACTATGGAGGAAAAAATATGAGCAATCCCTCAGTTCCGGCATCGATGGACAGCAGTCTGCCGGTGACAACTCGCAGCCGTTTGGTGGAAATATTCCGCAGTATCATGCGGGTGCGCGAAATCTTCATGGTGATCTTGATCATCGTCATTTGCATCTTCATGTCCATCCTAACGCCTCATTTCTTGAATGTCGCAAATTTTGTCGCCATCATGCGGGGATTTGCGATGGAAGGGCTGGTCGTGGTGGGCATGGCCACGTTATTGATCGCTGGCGCGTTCGACCTGTCGGTCGGCTCGATCATGGCCCTGTCTGGGATCATCGCCGCCTGGCTCCTGACGGCTGCGAAGATGCCCTATGCGGTCGCTATGCTCGGTGGGCTGGGGGTCGGACTACTATCCGGGACGATCAACGGCATTGTCGTCACGCGCATCAAGGTCAATCCATTGATCGCCACCCTGGGTATGATGTCGGTCGCCCGTGGGATTGCCCTTGGTTTCACAGAAGGCCACCCGGTAATCAATATACCTCAAGGGTTTGCCTTCATCGGGCAGGGGAGTGTGCTCGGTGTGCCGCTGATCATCATCTATATGGTGGTCATTGTGGTCATCGCCGATATCTTGATGCGCCGTGCGCGAGCGTTTCGCCAGCTTTACTATGTAGGCAGCAGTCCAAATGCTGCCCGGCTCTCTGGCATCAACGTGGACCGTGTGATGTTCCTGGCATTTATCGGCTCCGGTGTACTTACCGCACTTGCTGGTGTAATATCCATGGCACGTCTCACCAGCGGGGTGCCGACGGCTTTCGCGGGGGTCGAGCTCCGGATGATCGCAGCCTGCGTGATCGGAGGCTGCAGCTTATCCGGTGGCGAGGGGACGATCTTTGGAGCAATTCTGGGATTGATTTTCATGGCATTAATTACCAACGCCCTGACTCTCTTCGGTGTCTCGATCTACTGGGAGGGCGTGGTCACCGGTACGATCCTGACGCTTGCAGTGAGTTTCGACATGATCTCGCGGCGCCGTCTGAAAGCGTCGTGAATCGACACAGACCATTGAAGAGCCTTGTTGCAGCCAAACCGGTCCGGACGATTGGATCGAAAGATCAATGTTTTGAACAGGAGCCGCAAGTGAGTATAGTTTATCGGGAAGGAAACAGACAATTTCGATTGCTCCCGTATGGCTAGCCCGAAAGGAGGAGGGTATGCCTTGATAAGGATATATGCGCCAATCCAATTGCACCGCATTGTCAATCAAGAAAAGACCAGATTTAATCACCATCAACACCCAAAATAGGAGAAGTGAAATGTCCGAAAGCGAAAAAGCAATTTCCAATATCTCCCGGCGTGCGTTTCTCTCCGGGTCAGCAGTCACCGCGGCCGGTGCGTTTCTCGCCAGCTGCACTCAGCAAGCTACCCCAACTGAAGCATCGGTGGCTGCCACCGAAGCGCCAGTGGAGGCAGCCCAGGCAACCAGCGATGAGACTTACATCTGGCTGGGGGCAGTCACCGCGATTGCTTTCTGGATTGATGGGCAAACAGGTTTCTACGGCGCCTGCAAGGAACTGGGCGTCAAGGGCGAGTACCTGGGACCGGTGGAATACGATGCGGTCGCACAACTCAAGATCCTGGAGGAATTGATTGCCCGGAAGCCTGCCGGTATCATGATCTTCCCGGCAGATGATCAATCCTTGAACGAGCCGCTCAAGCGCGCCATGGCCGCGGGCATCCCGGTCATCGTGGTCAACCACGACGTCAACGACCCATCAGCACGCTACGGTTTTGTCGGACCCGACAACTTTGGGGTCGGGGTGATCGGCGGCCGGTATGTAGTCGAATACCTGGGTGGGAAGGGCAAGGTTGCCTTCATGACCACCACCAACCCGGCGCATGGGCAGCGAATGGATGGCTACAAGAGCGTCTTTGCAGAATATCCGGATATCGAGGTTGTCGCTGAGATCGACGAGAAGTCCGATCCCGCTTACGGCTTGACTGTTGCCACCCAGCTGATCCAATCACAGCCAGACCTGAACATGATCATCGGCGTTGATGCCACTGCTGGCGCAGCCACAGCTCGCGCTCTTAAGGAAACAAACACTGCAGGCAAGATCCTGTGTGTGGCTATGGATCGCGACGACGACATGCTCCCCTACATTGAAGATGGAACGATCCTGGCTACCATGGCGCAGAACAGCGTCCTCGAGGAATGGATCGCCACTTACTATCTCTACTGGCTCCAGCACAACACAGTTCCCGCCTTCCCGGATTGGCGAGCAGCTGGCGCCCCGCAGGTCCCGGGGATCACGGACACTGGTGTGACCGTAGTCACCAAAGATAACGTGAAATTCTTCTATCACACCAGCTAATCCAGATTATCGAGCGAGCCAGATGAATAATCTGGCTCGCTCAACACTATCTATATTGATAGTAATTCCTATCTGCTTATGAACCGGGGGAATGCATTGAAGGTTTTGAGGGGGAGGTTTCATTGAATACGAATATTATAGCCTTCCTGATCATTCAAGAAGGCTTTTGTGAAAAAGGAGACACAATATGATGCGAGCGGCTGTTTGGTATGGAAGACAAGATACGCGGGTTATGGATGTCCCGGATGCCCCGGATCCTGGCCCGGGAGAAGTCAAGATTCAGGTCGGTTGGACTGGGATCTGCGGGACGGACCTCCACGAATGGGCCGCGGGACCAATCTGGATGCCCATGGAACCGCATCCGTTGACCGGCAAGGCAGCACCCCTCATCCAGGGACACGAGTTTGCCGGCGTCATCGCCGAGGTAGGCCCGGGTGTCGAACACTTAAAGGTCGGTGATCGCGTGACCGCCGACTCAGAAACCCACTGCGGGAAGTGCTGGGCTTGCTTGCGCCACGAATACAGCCTGTGCGAAATTTGCGCGTACCTGGGGCTGGGCCGCGATGGAGCTTTTGCTCCCTACGTCACCATCCCGGCGGACTCGGTTTATGTCTTGCCGCCAACCGTCTCTCTGCAGAAGGCTTCATTTTCCGAGCCCAGCGCGGTCGCCCTGCACGTGCTTCAGCGCGGGCGTTTGATGCCCGGCGAGAGCGTGATGATCATCGGCGCTGGCAACCAGGGCTTGCTCCAATACCAGTACCTCAAGCTTGCACCTTGCAGCCAGATCTTTATGGTGGAGCTAAAAGGTATGCGCGCCGACGTCGCAAGAAGCCTGGGAGCCACTGTGCTTCATCCTGAAGATGGCGATGTGGTCGAAGAGATCAAGGCTCGCACCGGCGGGATGGGCGTTGACCTGGCTATCGATGATGCCGGTCAGGAATCAACCATTAAGATGGCCCTCCAAGCTACACGCACCCAAGGCCGTGTCGTAGAGGTCGGTATCTATGAGCATCCGATCACGTTCTTCCCCAACGACTTTGTCTTAAAGGAGAAGGAGCTCATTGGAATCTTGAACACCGGCAGCTTGATCCCGAAGGCCCTCCAGTTCCTCGCCGATGGCCGCATAGATCCCACTCCATTGATCAGCAACCGCATCGGCCTGGAAAATATCGTCGATGAGGGTTTCAAGGAGTGCGTCTTCAACAAGACGAGCAACGTGAAGGTCATCGTTAACCTCAATCCCGATCTCTGGGATGCCTAGCTGACGATACCTGCTCGGGCAACGGGTAGTTGCTCCATGTCGAGACCGCTTTCGATTGGTGCCTGGGGCATCACCTCTTGGTGCTCCGAGAGGTGATGCCTTTTGCGTGTAGTGTATGCGGCGTAACTGCCGTTCACACTACAAAATAGTTTCCGGATAGGTTCTTATTCCAAAGTCAACGGAGAGCAGCTTTTGAAAGAGATCCGAATACACGGACGTGGCGGTCAAGGGGCTGTGCTGGCTGCCGAACTGCTAACCATAGCTGCGTTTGAGGATAACAAATACGGGCAGGCTTTCCCTGCCTTTGGAGGCGAACGCCGCGGGGCACCCGTTCAAGCCTTTATCCGATTGGATGATCGCCCAATCAGGCTTCGCTACCGTGTCACCACCCCAGACTGGATCATTGTCCTGGACCCAACCTTGCTGGAGATTGCTGACGTAATGCAAGGCTTACGCCCAGATGGCTTGGTGGTGATCAACAGCGAGAGACCGCCCTCCAGCCTGGCGTGGACTCAAGACGCGTGGATTTGCTGCATACCTGCTACACGGATCGCTATGGAGATCCTGGGACACCCCCTGGTCAATACCGCCATGTTAGGCGCCTTCTCCGCTGCCACCGGCGCGGTCAGCCTTGCGGCTGTCCAAAACGCGTTCCGACACCGTTTTCCCGGGGAGCTGGGGGAGAAAAACAGCCGGGCTGCCCAGGCTGCTTACGACTGGTTTTATCGAACAAATGCGGCTCCGGTGAAGGTTGCGAAAACACGCCCGTCTTTCGCCGTAAAGCCCTGGGAAACCACCCCGGGATTAGGGGCGCAAGGTCAACGCCTCCATTTCGCGGCTGTAACGGGCCCACGCACAGCCTTGGCATACCATACGGGCACCTGGCGCTACAACAGGCCTGTTATTGATCCAGAGAAATGCACTGGCTGCGGCTTCTGTGAAATGTACTGTCCGGACACCTGCATTCTGGTTGATGGCAAGAAGTACTATGCAGATTACGAGTACTGCAAAGGCTGCGGCATCTGCGTCAATGAATGTCCTGCCGATGCGATCCAGATGGTTGCCGAGGAAGGGTAGCCGATGGAAAACTTTATCATGCGAAATGCTCCAAATTCATCCCTTGCAACTGCAGGGAAGCTTGCCGCGGGTGTGACCAGCGTTATGGAAGGATCGATGGCGATTACTCAGGCGGTCAAAGCCTGCCGTCCAGCGGTTATCTCTGCGTATCCCATCACCCCTCAGACGCATATCGTCGAGTTTTTGGCTCAATTGGTGGCAGATGGAGAGTTGAAAGCCGAATACGTCCGGGTGGACTCGGAATTCTCGGCCGCCTCGGTCATCGGTGGTGCCAGTGCTACTGGAGTGCGAGCCTACACCGCCTCTTCCTCCCAGGGGCTTATGTTGATGACCGAAGTCATCTACTATCTTGCTGGAACGCGGCTGCCGGTGGTCATCACGGGAGCGAATCGCGGCGTCTCGGCCCCGATCAGCTTGCAGCCGGAACACCATGATAGCCAAAGCCTGCGCGATAGCGGCATCATCCAGATCTACGTCGAGAGTGCTCAGGATGCTTACGATGCCCATATTCAAGCCTTCAAGATCGCTGAAGATCATCGTGTCCTTCTCCCCGTGATCGTGTGTGTGGACGGCTATATTCTGACCCACGTCTTCGAACCCGTGACGATCTTCGACCAGGCTGCGATAGATGCTTTCCTGCCGGCCTACAATCCAATCCACTACCTGACGCCTGAAAATCCGATGACGTTCGGTCCGATTGCCGACGAGACCAATGCCCTTGAGTTTCACTACATGCTCCAGGAGGCCATGCAGAATGCTAAAAGTGTCATCGAGTCTGTGGCGGAAGAATATAAGAACACCTTCGGTCACTACCATGGTGGGCTTATTGACTGCTACCGCACAGACGACGCCGAGATTATTCTCGTGGCGATGGGCTCGACGGTAAGCACGCTGCGCGAAGCAGTCGATCAGCTCCGGCTGGAAGGAACGAATGTCGGTCTGGTCAAAGTCCGCTGTTTTCGACCCTTCCCCGGCGATGAGCTGAGTCTGGCAGTGAAAGGTGCTTCTGCAGTGGCTGTGTTAGACCGGGCGCTGTCGATGGGTTCGCAGGGCATTCTGGCTTCTGAAGTGAAAGCCGCCTTGTACGATACCCCACAGCACCCGTTGGTGCTTGGGGAGCTGGCTGGATACGGAGGACGTGAGGTCACCCTCGACACGACCCGGTACATTGTGGACCGTGCCCGGCAAGCCATCGATCGAGGTGTCGTCACTCCTGTGGTGGATTTTGTCGGCTTGAAACCGGAGATATTGGACACTACGAGGCTCGGTAATGGAATCTAAATACAGCAATGCGCTCTTCACTCCTGGTCATCGTGCTTGCCCTGGCTGTGGGGCTTCGCTGGCTGTGCGCACTATTCTGCAGGCAACCGGACCGAACGTTATCGTCGTCACGGCTACCGGATGTGTAGAGACGTTCACCTCTCCCTATCCGTACTCATCCTGGGGCGTCCCCTGGCTTCATCCGCTTTTCGAAAACGCCGGCGCAGTTGCCTCAGGCGTCGAGCTGGCATTGAAAACCATGGGATTGAGCGATCAAGTCAAGGTAGTTATTATCGGCGGCGACGGTGGGACATTGGATATTGGCATGGGCTCATTGTCCGGCATGTTTGAACGCGGGCATGATGTGCTGTATATCTGCTACGACAACGAGGCATACATGAACACTGGCGTCCAGCGCTCCAGCGCCACCCCGGTCGGCGCAGCGACCATGACCTCTCCAGCGGGCCGAAATGCCTGGGGCAAAGATAAGCCGAAGAAGAACCTGGCCGCCATCGCCCTGGCTCACGATATCCCTTATGTAGCCACAGCCTCTATCGGTTTTCCTAAAGACTTGATGCGCAAAGTCAGAAAAGCAATGGAGATCCGTGGTCCCAAGTACCTGGATGTCCACAGCCCATGCCCGATCGGATGGGGGTTCGATTCGTCCCGTACGATCGAGGTCGCCAAGCTGGCTATCCAGACTGGGTTGGTCCCACTATACGAGACAGGCTGGGGACAGCCCTTGAAATCCCGTCGAATCGGTAAGCCAAAACCAGTGGATGAATACCTGCGGCTCCAAAGCCGGTTCCGGCATTTGTTCGATCGCGAAGAGGATGAACATATCGCCGCCATTCAAGCGATCGCCAACCAGAATATTGCTCGCTATGGACTTTAATGGAAATTGAAAAGGAGGTAGAAAGATGAAAACTGGACAGGAGTATAAGAATAGTTTAGATGGCCTGGCACGCGAGGTATATCTATTGGGCGATCGCGTCCCCGATCCGAGAGAGCATCCCATCCTGCGTCCCTCCCTCAACGCCCTCGAAATGACCTACAAGATGGCGGAAGATTCCGCCGCAGAGGAGCTGATGCACGCTCGTTCGACACTTGACGGAAACGACATCAATCTATTCTGCTCGATCCACACTAGCACTGAAGACCTCATACGGAAAGTCAAGGCGCTCCGCATGCTCGGTCAGAAGACGGGCACATGCTTCCAGCGCTGCGTTGGCTGGGATGCCTTGAACGCCCTTTCCAGCGTGACCTACGAGACAGACCAGGCCAAGGGCACCCAATATCACAAGCGCTTTCTCGATTACTTGAAATACGTTCAAGAGAACGATCTCGTGCTGAACGGCTCGATGACGGATGTCAAAGGAGACCGCAGCAAACGCCCTTCGGAGCAGGCTGATCCCGATCTCTTCGTGCATATCGTCGAGCGCCAGCCAGATGGGATCATCGTGCGCGGGGCGAAAGCGCACCAGACCGGCGCTGTGTTTTCTCACGAGATCGTCGTCATGCCGACCCTTGCGCTGCGACCTGAGGACAAGGACTTTGCCATTTCCTTCGCCATTCCCATCAATACACCCGGCATCATCCATATCGTCGGGCGGCAAGCGTCTGATACCCGAAAGCTGGAAGGCGTAGAGATCGATCTCGGCAACGCACGTTTCGGCGGGCATGAAGCGCTGCTGATATTTGACGATGTGTTCGTTCCATGGGAGCGCATCTTCCTGTGCGGCGAATATGAGTTCGCCGGGCTGCTCGTGGAGCGTTTCGCAGCCTATCACCGCCAGAGTTATGGGGGTTGTAAGGTTGGCGTGGGAGATGTGCTGATCGGTGCTGTAGCAACGGCGGCAGAATACGGCGGCGTGGCGCAGGCCTCGCATGTCAAGCATAAGATCGCCGAGATGCTTCACCTGAACGAGACCTTGTTTGCCTGCGGATTGGCTTGCTCGTACATGGGGGCGCCGACTTCTTCAGGTACCTATCTCGTTGATATGCTGCTCGCCAATGTGTGCAAACAGAATGTCACACGCTTCCCATATGAGATCGCACGATTAGCAGAGGATGTTGCCGGCGGACTGATGGTGACCATGCCGTCGGAAAAGGATTTGCTCAATCCACGCCTGGGTCCATACATAACCAAGTACTTGCAGGGGATCGCCGACGTGGCAACCGAGGATCGCATGCGCATCCTGCGCCTGATCGAAAACATGACCTCCGGTACTGGAGCGGTTGCCTACCGCACCGAATCGATGCACGGCGCCGGATCACCGGAAGCCCAGGTGATTATGATCGGGCGGCTGAGCAACCTGGCACAAAAGAAAGAGTTCGCTAAGACCATCGCCGGGATAGGCTCCCAATCCAAGGAGGCTTCTCAATGACCGGAGACCAATCTGTAATGGAAAGAGAAGCTGTCATGAATGGATCAGCCGAAGCGCCAGCGGACCCCGAAGTCGAGCAGCGATTTGTCATGGGGAATGAAGCGATTGCGCGCGGAGCGGTGGAAGCCGGGGTACGCGTGGTCGCTGGCTACCCTGGGACGCCTGCTTCAGAAATCCTTACATCCCACACCGCCTATCCGGATATTTATGTGGAATGGTCAACGAATGAGATCGTCGCTCTTGAGTTGGTACAGGGAGCTTCGTTGTGCAACCAGCGCGCCATGGCGGTGATGAAGCACAATGGCACCAACATCGTCACGGATTTTCTGATGCACATGAATTTCACCGGGGTGCGTGGTGGTCTGGTGCTAATATCTGCCGACGATCCGGGCGGCAATTCGTCGCAAAACGAGGAGGACACGCGCATCCTGACCCATACATACGCTCATTTGCCGGTTTTTGATCCATCCTCAGCCGCAGAAGCCAAGGCGATGGTTCAGGCCGCATTTAAGCTGTCGGAAAGCACAGAGCTGTGCTTTGTCCTCCGTCCGGTCATGCGCGTCTGCCATTCACGCACGCTGGTGGACTTCGAGCCGGTGCAGACGACTCCCCGTCCGGCGGATTTCATCAACGATCGCTCACGCTATGTCATGAGCGCGGTGGTCGAGAAAAGCGCCGGTGGGCAGATGCGCCCGGTGATCCGGCACCGTTGGTTGAACGAAAAGCAGCGCGAGCTCGAGGCGCTTGTCGAAGCCAGCCCGTTCAATACAATCGAACCTGGCGCCGGCCGGATCGGTTTGGTGGGCTGCGGGATTGGCTACGCATACTGCAAGGAAGCTGTCGCGATCACTGGACATAATTTCCCGATTCTCAAGCTCTGCACTCTACCCCTGCCGCGCGAAAAGGTGCTTGCCTTCGCCGAGGGCGTGGATACACTGGTTGTATTCGAAGAAACTGAGCCAGTAGTAGAGCGGATGTTAAAAGAAATCCTGTACGACTCTGGCAAGCAGGTCAAAGTGCTGGGGCGATCGGGCTTCCTGCCCGCGGAAGGCGAGCTTTCCGATCGCGTCGTCCTCCAGGCGATCGCTGATCTGGATGCATCCTACCAAGGATTCGTACCCCAGCCATTTCCCCTCTCGGTCAGCGCCCCGATGCGGACCCGGACCCAGTGTGTTGGATGCAGCCATCGCGGCTTGCTGCACGCTCTGAAGCTCGTTGCGCGCAAAACCAAAGGCATCGTTACCGGAGATATCGGCTGCCATGATGCAGGAGCCTTTCCTCCCATGGAATTGCAATCCACGATCTACTGCATGGGGGCTTCTATTCCGATGGGAAGCGGTATCGCCCACAGCGGATTTGATAAACCGGTCTTCGCCATCATCGGCGACTCGACTTTCTTTCACAGCGGCGTGACAGGACTCATCAATGCAGTCCATAACGAAACCAAACTAGTGGTGATCGTAGCTGATAACAGGACGACCGCCATGACTGGCTTTCAACCTCACCCGGGGAGCGCCGAGAATGTCCGTGGAGATCAGGTTCGGCAAGTCAGTATCGAGAAGATCGCCGAGGCGCTCCAGGTCCCGGTCCAAACCGTCAACCCTTACAACATTGGCGAGACGGTCGCTGCCTTGAACGAGGCGGTCAAAAACCCTGGGGTGTCCGTCATCGTAGCTTCTGCGCCCTGCTACCTGTATGCAAAGGGACGTGGCGAGATATCTTTCGGGGATCGTACCGTCTCGGTGGATCCAGAACTGTGCAATGGATGCCGGGTATGCATCGATTACTTCGGCTGTCCATCAATTCAATTTGACGGCGAGAAAGCCAGCGTTGATCCTCTGTCCTGTGTAGGCTGCATGCTGTGCGTCGATGTGTGCAAGCGAGGGGCCTTCTTATGATACAAAACATCTTGATCGCAGGGGTCGGAGGGCAGGGGAACCTGTTCGCATCTGCATTATTAGCAAAATCAGCCATTCGAAGAGGCTACCGTGTTTTAGCAACGGAAACGATTGGCGCAGCCCAGCGCGGCGGATCGGTGGTCTCGCATTTAAGGGTCGCTGATCAGACCTTATATTCGCCCCTTATACCCGACGGTCAGGCAGATTACCTGGTGGGTTTTGAGCCTATAGAGCTGCTCCGCCAGGTGCGCAAGCTGAAACAGGATGGAATATATATCATGAATTCCCGCCCTGTTCTGACCGTCGGCTGCACGATGGGACTGGATCGCTATCCCACCTTGAGCGAAATAATCAGCGCACTCGATGAGATGAACCTGAAGGGATATATGATTAACGCCACAGAAGCGGCTGATGAGATCGGCGATCCGGTGTTGATGAACATGGTGATGATCGGTGCACTATGTGCTGTATCCGAGTTCTATAAGCTGGATGAGATCAAAACCATCGTGGCTGAGGGATCGCGTAAATCATTGATAGAAGCAAATCTGGATGCGCTCGAGACAGGAGCTCAGTTGATCTACGAAGCGGCAAAGCTGGAGCCGGTTTGACCACCTGTTCAGAAGGAGGTTAATGGCGATGCAGCAAGATATTAAAACGAAGCTGAAACAGGGGCAAATAGTAATTGGCTCATTCTTCCGCCTGCCCAGCCCCGACCTGGTGGAGATATTCGGCGAAGCCGGATTCGATTTCATCATCATCGACCAGGAACATGGCCCCCTTACTCCCGAGACGACCTCGGATCTGGTGCGCGCCTGCGACCTGGTGGGGATGGCGGCCCTCGTTCGTATCCCCGATAATCAGCCCTGGTTTTTTCAGCACGCACTCGATGTAGGCGCATTGGGGGTCCAGGTACCGCAGACCAGGACGGCTGAAGATGCAAAGCGGGCTGTGCGGTACTCTAAATTCTCGCCGCTCGGGAACCGGGGGGTATGCCGGAATGTCCGCGCCGCGCGCTATTCTGCCCGCGACCGCTTTGACTACCTTGAAGGCTCCAACCGCGATACGGTCGTCGTCATACAGATCGAGAGCAAAGAAGGTGCAGACAACCTCGATGAGATCTTGAGTGTGCCGGGGATTGATGCCATTTTCCTTGGGCCTTACGATTTATCCCAATCGCTGGGCTTACCCGGTCAGGTGAATCACCCGCTGGTGAGGAGTACAATGGAGCAGGTCATCCACGCCTGCCACCGAGCAGGCGTGGCGTCAGGAGTATATGCGGACACCGAAGAAGCCGTCAGGCACTGGGTAGCTATGGGCGTACAATATATTGCGGTTGGCGTCGATACCGCCATGATATATAACCTGACATCGAAGATGGTAAAAGAGCTGCGCTATGCCAGCCAAAACACACCGGTGGACAAGGCAGAGCCATTCAAATAACTGACCGACAAATCCAATGTTCGCTAGACTAACGCGAGCCCTCGCAGGAACAGAGGGCTCGCAACGATATTAAGTCCTATATTTATTAAACAGGCAGGACCGTAGCCTCACCAACGATGACTTCCTCGCCAGCTTCGTTAATTACCCAGGTCTCCAGCGTCACAATGTTCTTATCTTCGCGCACTGCGATCACTTCTGCCATCGCCGTTAGCGTCTCCCCGATCCGGATAGGCTTGACGAACTTGAGCGTTTGGCCCAAATAGATTGGGCCGCCCAGCTGTGTACCGATCACAGCCGAAATTAAAGCTGCCCCCAGCATTCCGTGGACGATCCGGCCTCCAAAGCGGGTTTGCTTTGCATAGATCTCGTCCAGATGGAGCGGATTGGTGTCTGAGGTGATACGCGCAAACTCAGCAACATCATCTGATGTGATCGTTTTACTTAGCGATGCGTGATCTCCCAACTTCAGCTGCATTTCAGGTCCCCTACTTGAGCAGCTGCCGGGCGATGACCAGGCGTTGGATTTGGTTCGTGCCTTCGTAGATCTGTGTGATCTTGGCGTCTCGCATGTAGCGTTCGGCCGGAAATTCAGTCATATACCCATAGCCGCCGGCAACTTGAATTGCGTCGGTCGTTACACGCATGGCTGTGTCTGAGGCCATGAGCTTGGCTGCTGCCGCAATATAAGACAGGTGGGGCGATCCTTCGTCAGCCAGCGCTGCGGCATGATAGGTCAGGGCGCGTGCCGCCTCAACTTGAGCTGCCATGTCAGCCAGCATGAATTGGATACCCTGCAGCTGTGCAATCGGAGATCCGAATTGGACGCGCTCCTTCGAATATTTGATCGCAAAATCAAGACCAGCCTGGGCGATGCCGACTGCCTGGGCAGCAATAACAGCCCGCGAGCCGTCCAGGGTCTTCATTGCGATCTTGAACCCTTCTCCTTCATTGCCCAGCAGGTTCTCTCGCGGTACCTGGCAGTCGATCAAGACAACCTCGGCGGTTGGCGACCCGCGTATACCCATTTTCTTCTCGACCCGACCGATGCGAAATCCGGGGAAATCTTTCTCGACGATAAAGGCTGTGATGCCTCTGGTCCCCTTGCTGCGATCGGTCATCGCAAAGATACAAAAGATGTCCGCGACCGTAGCATTCGATATGAAGTGCTTCAATCCATTGAGGATGTAAGTATCGCCTCTCAACTCCGCAGTGGTCAGCATGGCGGCAGCATCAGATCCCGCCCCAGGTTCGGTCAGGGCGAAGGCGCACAATTTCTCACCAGCCGCGAGGGGAATGCAGTATTTGGTCTTTTGCTCTTCAGTGCCCGCAATCAGGATCGGCGTCGCACCTAAAGCCTGTACCTGCAATATCAAAGATGAAGAAGCGCAAACGCGAGCGACTTCTTCCACCGCAAGACAGGTCGCGGTGTGTCTCGCTTCGCATCCCCCAAACGACTCGGGGAAGGCCACGCTGAAGATTCCCTGGCGCTGAAACAGGTCCTTGATATCCCAGGGGAACTCTCCAGCGAGGTCTATCTCCGCGGCTCGAGGAGCTATGACCTCGTTTGCCATTTTGCGCACCGTCTCGCGCAGCATCTCCAGTTCGGGCGGGAATTTCCACACAATGCACCTCGATTTTGCTGTATTGCTCGCCAGCTTATAATACCCGGGGGCGGAGTCTAGATGATGGAATTGACTGTGGATGGTTTGGTTTGCTTTTTAGCTGAGGATATATGCCAACCCATCCCCACTGAGATTTCTTGTGCTGCGCTTTGGACAGATGATAAAATGCACTGATAGTGCTCTGGAGTTGCGCGCGCCGAGAGGAAGGAGACGCTGACCGCTGCGATTGCCTGTCCCGTATGATCGTAGATCGGAGCGGCAAGGCACTGCAGTCCTTCTGAGCTCTCCTGGTTGTCGTGTGCGTATCCACGTTCGCGGACGAGTTTAAGCTCTGCTTTAAGCTGGCTCGCAGAACTGATGGTGCGCGCTGTCAGGGTCGGGAGTGACCGGTTGGCGTATAGTGTATCGATGCTATCCGCGGGTAGCGCGGCAAGCAGCACCTTGCCTAATCCGGTCGCATGCGCCGGCAGACGCCTGCCGATGCGCGAGACTAGCTGGACCTGGCGGGTTCCATCTTCCCGTGCCACGTAAATCACCTCCGCCTGATCCAGGATTGCCAGCTGCACAGTCTCGCCGCACTCATCGACGATCTTACGCGCCGCTTGATGGAAAAGCTGGCTCAGATTAGCAGCTTGTGTGGCTACTGCCCCGAACTGGATCGCCTTTGGTCCCAGGCGGAAGGTGTTGGCTGAATCACGTTCGACGTAACGCAGCGTCTCCAAGGTAGTCAGGATGACATACACCGAGCTTTTTGGCAAACGCGTGTAATCGATCAGATCCTGCAGAGTTGCAGGTTTATCAAATGCAGCCAGGGCTTCGAGGATTTGGAGTGTTTTGGCTGTAGCAGGGACGTAATACTTGGGGGTCTTTTTCGATGGCATCATGACCATGGAAATCCTCGCACGACCGAGAATAGGATCGCCCAATACAGTCGTTTATAATATTAAACTTTATTTATTCCGCTGAACTAAATATATCACCACGAATTAACTTTGTCAATATGGTGGCGCAAAAAACAGGAGCGCTGAAATGGAGCGACTGGCGTGTAACTGTTTTATCGGCGTCGGCGAGAACCACCGCATGTCTCCCGGGTATGCCCACATTCCATGGAACGAATTGGGCGCGGCGGTGCGCAAGATCGGCTACCAGGGCAATGTGGTCATGGAACCGTTCCTGATGCCCGGCGGCTAGATTGGCCGCAATATCAAGGTATTCCGCGATCTGAGCGCTAGCTACGATCCGGACAAAGAAGCCCGCAAGGCGCTGTATTTCATACGCGGGGTATTGAAGTAAGCGCTGGGATCAGGGTTTTTCTCCGCTCTATCCTCCACACTCGTCCAGCGTTCTATTTAACCAGCTCTCTGCCAGCTGCCGCTGTCTTTGGCATGCCGGCAGAGAGCTGTGTCGCTTGAGCGCCCCTGAAACACCTCAAGCTTCCTCCTGGCGTAACATTTCAACAGACGTGTACACACGCCATCATGCATCAAACCCAGGCGTCACCGTCGATCAATTACCGTCATCGATTGCTGCCTGATGGAAGATAAATGGCAGGAAGACCATCATACCCGGGGGCAGTTGGGGAGCAGCTTCGACGGTTATCTTCACCACCGTCTCCTTACTGGACGCGACCCCATCGCTGGCATAGTAGATAAACTGGTCTGTCCCTGTAAAGCCGTCCTCTGGTGTATATGAAAATGAGCCATCGATCCCGAGCTGCAGGCTGCCGTAATCCGGCTGACCTATAAGCGTGGCAGTTAGATCGTCGCCCTCCACATCGCTGTCATTGACCAGCACACCTGGTGTTGAGATCACCAGCGGCGTCTCTTGATCGGCCAAATACTCGTCTTCCATTGCGATGGGGGCGTCATTTACCCCTGTAATGCTGACCATAATGGCTGCCGTGTCGAACAGAAGCCCATCGGTGATCGTATATGTGAATACATCGCTTCCGAAAAAGTCTTGTGTCGGTGAATACAGCAAACGGGTGCCGCTGATGACTGCAGTTCCCAGATCTAGCGTGCCCACGTCTGCAATTGAAAGGCTGGCATTATCGATATCGCTGTCATTTTCCAGCACAGGGATGGACGTGGCACTATCTTCGGACGTGGAGGCTGTATCGCCAGTCGCGAGCGGAGCATCGTTGATCGCCATGATGGAGAGGTCAACTACGGTGGTAGCGCTCAAGGCAAGACCATCGAAAGCGCGATAGCTGAAACTGTCGCTGCCGTTAAAATCCTGGGCCGGCGTGTAGGTAAACGAGCCGTCCATGGCCAGATCCACTTCACCGTTTGTTGGATCATCGACCAGCAGAGCCGTCAGTGGATGGCTGTCTTCGTCACTGTCGTTATCCAGTACACCCGGTGCTGGAACGGTTAAGGGTGTGTCCTCGTCCGTGGTGTAGCTGTCTGGAGATGCCAGCGGAGGCGTGTTGGGGCCGGTCTCGACCTGGTAAAAGCCTCCTGAAGTGGTATATGTGCCGACATTGCCCGCCAAACCTCCCCATGCGAGCATATCAGTCCCGGTCCAAACAGCAGCTGCGTTCGAGCGCTGGCTGGGAGCGGACTGCAGGCTGGTATCCATCCAGGAATTGCTGATCGGATCATAGCGACCACCGGTATAGACTTCATCCGGGCAGCTGCTTGAGCCAGTACACCCGCCCCATACGATAAGCTCTTGCCCCGTCCATACGTCAACATGCCAGATGCGGGGCGAGGGAGCTTCGCTGGTAGATGTGGCGCTCCAGGTGTTGGCGGCGGGATTGTAGCGTCCACCAGTGTTATACCAGGTGCCATTATCCAGGTTGCCGCTCATGCCGCCCCACACGATCATCTCGGTTCCAGTCCAAACCGCTGTAGAAAAATGTCTGGCGCTCGGAGCATCCATTAAGCCCGTGGATGTCCAGGAGTTGGATGATGGATCATAGCGACCACCGCTATTGGTATCTCCGCTGCCGGTATAGCCGCCCCATACGATCATCTCAGAGCCCGTCCAGACGCCGCGCATATACCCACGTGGGCTGGGGGCGTTGGTGGTGCTGGTGGCAGTCCAGGTATCCATATTGGGATTGTAGCGACCACCGGTGTTAGTAAAACCGCTCAGCGTATCACCCCCCCAAATGAGCATCTCGCTTCCCGTCCAAACCGCGGCGTGATGGGCGCGTTCGATTGGTACACCGTTGATGCTGGTATCCGTCCAGCTATCCGAAAGGGGACTGTAGCGACCGCCGGTATTGAATAGGGAGGTGCCATACTGTCCGCCCCAACGATCATCGCGCTGCTCGTCCACACAGCTGTGTGGAAGAAACGCCCGGCTGGCTCGTCGGTGGTGCTCATCAGCGACCAACTTCCGGTGACCGCATCGTAGCGGATTCCCAGGCCAAAGAACTCCCCGTATCCCAGCGTCGAGCCGCCCCACACGAGCATCTCCGTGCCTGTCCAAACCGCGCTGTGACGCTCTTTGGCAATAACCGGATCATTCATCGATGTAGGTACCCAGCTGTCGCTCTCAGGATCGTAGCGGCCCCCCGACTTCGCCTCGCCGGGACCCGTCCCGCTTCCCCACACGATCATCTCACTCCCCGTCCACACAGCATGATGGCTGCTGCGCGCCGAAGGGCTTTCGGAAATATCTGTTTCAGTCCAGGTGTCCAGTATGGGATCGTAGCGGCTGCCAGTGTTTAGACTGAATCCACTGCTGATGCGCCCTCCCCAGACGATCATCTCATCCCCGGTCCAGACTGCGGTGTGATTACTACGCGCTTGAGGTGCAATCGACGTATCCGTCGAGGTCCAGGTATCTGAGTCAGGGTCATAGCGACCACCCGTATCGAAATAGGTGTCGCCGCTCAGGCACAGGCTGATGTCGCAACCGCCCCACACAATGGCTTCAGTGCCTGTCCATATCAAGGTGTGATTGGCGCGGGCTTCCGGTGCATCCACCAGGCTGGTTGGTTGCCAGGTATCCGTAGCCAGGTCATAGCGACCGCCAGTGTTGGTGGCGCTGATATTGTAGCCGCCCCAAACAACCATGATTCCGTCAGCCCATACTGCCCGGTGACCAACCCTGCCAGTCAGCGCACCCACCGTGCTCAGGTCCTGCCAGGTGTCGGTGGCTGGATCGTAAACGCCACCATCATCCCGCAAGATAGTACAGGCATTATTCCCTTGGGAGCCAACCGAGCAGCCTCCCCAGATAATCATCCGCTCCCCTGTCCAGATGGCAGTGTGTTCCATCCTTGCCTCTGCGGCGCCGGTGTTCGATGTCGGGACCCATGAATCGGTGAGCGGGTTGTAGCGCCCTCCAGTGCTCATATCGCAGAATTCTGTACTCTGGCTGCATCCTCCCCAGACGATCATCTCGCTCCCGGTCCACACAGCACTATGCAGGGTACGCGGTGAAGCCGAGCCGATAGCTGCGATCGTTGTCCAGGTGTCGGTGGCGGGGTCGTAGCGTGAGCCGCTGTTCGTTCGACCACCGCTTCCTGCGCCTACGCCGCCAAAGATGATCATCTCGCTGCCCGTCCACACCGCAGTGCTGCCAAAAACGCCTTCAGGCAGGGCGGGTGTCGGGGTCCAGCTATCATCCTGGACTGGCACCGGTGATCGAGACGGCAATTGATAGGCGCACTCTGGCGCACTGATCTGGGTGGAAAAACGTCGGCCTTCTACCTGCCACCACGTATCGAAATCCCGCCCAAGGCTCTGATCGGGGATATACCAGCTGCGCAGCAGACAGTCTGCCAGCACGGGGCGCGCCAGGCACTCAGCCACCAGATATGCGTCATTATCCAGCGCTGCGAAGATCTCGAACAGCACATCGGGCTGCCTCGAAGATCTGACCATGCGATCGATCTCGGCCTGTAGCTGCTCGCCGGTGATCGGACGCCGCCACAGCTGTGCCAGTGCATCCGAGCGCCGCAGCTCATCTTCTACTATAGACCTGAGGACGTTCGGGGAGAGCACCTGGTTAAGATCAGGCTTGGGCTCCGGGTTCTCATCTGGCTGGAGCATGTGACGCCAGTAGACAGATTTGACAATCTAGCGGCATGCCATCCTGGATTCAAAATCCAAAGCAAGCGATCTAGAAGTTGCGATTGCATCAGATTGAAGTGCCGATGTTGAGCTGGCTGTTGTATGCCATGCTGCGATTGGATTTAATAACAGGACCAGCAGGATGAGTAAGGACCAGATCACACTGTTTCGAGGCTTCTTATTTGGATGCGCCTCTAGAAGGGATCCGGATCTATGGCGATTCTTCATCATATTCCTCCGCCATCCTCTATTTCACTTACCCAAGAACGCTATTAAGGTCAGCATCTCGAGGATCTGTGAACAGTACCGGCACGTGGTGATGATTATCTATACGAGTCCGGAAGAATAATGGATGTGTTTGATTCTGGGAATGGATCTAATCCTGTGGAGAGACAAATCTAGTGATTCGCACACTCGCAGCCGTCTGCTCAATCAGTTCTCTGCCCGCTACCGCAGTGCCGGGTAAGCTGGCAGAGGCAGTGCCGCTGGCAACGCCCAGGCGCAGCGCTTCAGGTGGTGCGGCGCCCTGGCTCAATCCCCAAATGTAGCCCGCCATGGTCGCATCCCCGGCGCCGGTCGGGATATCGACCGCTATTACCGGCGGCGCTGCCCACCAGGCCTGCCCATTTTGCGAAAGCACTGCTCCATCCTTACCGAGCGTGATCAGCACGGCTTGTACCATCATTTCATGAATGGCACCTGCAGCCCGGAGCGCATCTTTCGGGCTGCTGACCTCTATACCAGCTAGCTGTCCTGCCTCGAGCGCATTAGGCTTGACCAGGTACGGCCGCGCCAGGCATGTCTGGCGTAAAGTCTCCCCATCCGCATCGATCAGAGCCATCCCGCCGGCAGCCTGCACCGCCGCCACCATCGGGACGTAGGTGTCCGGCGGCACACCGGGCGGCAAACTGCCTGCAAAAACCCAGATGTCTCCTGATTTGGCTCTGGCGCGCACTTTACTGGACAGCTCATCCAGATCACCAGGCAATACCGTTGGTCCCGGCTGGTTTACTTTGATGTAACGCCGGCTCTTCAAATCTACGATATGGACGTTGGTGCGCGTCTCACCCGCGATCCAATCCAGATCGGTCAGCACGCCCTGCCTCGCCAGCTCTTCCACCAGGCGCTCACCGGTCTTGCCGCCTACCAGCCCCAATGCAAGGCACGGCACATCCAGCATCGCCAGGTTGCGGGAGATATTGAATCCTTTACCTCCATTGTCTACCCGCACACTGCTGGCGCGCAGGACCCGGTCGTACCCTATTTCGGGCACGTCCAGCTCAAGGTCGAGCGCTGGATTTAAAGTTACTGTATAGATCATGTTCGAAGTCGACGTATTCCAGACCCTGCCTACAGAAGAACTCGCAATCGATCGGCTCCATCTTTAGGGTAAATTACCTTGAGAATGATCTACCACACCTCGTAGCCGTTGAAACCGCTCTGCTAGGAATGCATCGCTGGAGCTACTGGGTTGTATAACCTCCATCGATGCTCAAGATCGAGCCGGTGGCATAACCTGCTTCGTCGCTCGCCATCAACAGGATGGCTGCTGCGATCTCCTCCACTCTACCCAACCGGTTCAGCGGGCGCCGGCTTTCAAGCTTACGGCGTGCATCTGCAGGGTCTGCGGCGCGCTCGACCGCCTGGCGCACCAAAGGAGTATCCGTTGTGCCCGGGCAGACGCTGTTTACCCGCACACCGTAGCGCGCCAGATCTACGGCGCAGCTGCGTGTCAGCATAATGAGGCCGGCTTTGGAGGTGTTATATGCTACCTGCCCGGCGATTCCCACCAGGCCTGCTTCGGATGCAACGTTGACGATCACACCGCTCCCCTGGCGCACCATCACTTCTGCGGAGTACTTCGAGCACAAGAACGCACCAGTAAGATTGACATGCAATATGCGCTCCCAGTCGGCAAGGTCCGTTCCCAGGATATCCGCCTGGATGTACATCCCGGCATTGTTGACGAGCACATCCAGCCTGCCCCAATGCCGTACCACCTGGTTCACCATTTCTTTTACCTGGGCCTCATCAGAGACATCGCAGGCAAAGAAAGCCGCCTCGCCCGGTAGGTCGTTGGTATCCTGCACACATTGCTGCCCAGCAGCTGTATTGATATCTACTACCGCCACACGCGCCTTTTCTCGGGCAAAAGCCAGTGCCGCTGCTTTGCCGATACCCATCGCCGCGCCGGTTATCGCAACTACCTTATTTCCGAAGCTCATATCTAGGCTTCCTTCTTCGTGCGAACCTACCTTTGAGACAGATCCTGCGAATCGTCGCCATCCGCAGGATCTGAGTACCCGGTCGTTATGTTCCGCGAGGGGTAAGATCCTCCAAGAATCAATCTGCTTGAGCAGATCAGGTTCTGAACTGCACGGATGCGCTCGCCAATTGGGCTTGCCACTGGATGTACTCTGCCACGATTGGCTGGTAGGTGGCGTGGGTGGCAGCATCGGGTTTTAGCAAGGAACCCGCCGGTCTAGCATGCTCGTAAGCCACACCTGCCAGGTCATCGAACACGCCAGCGGCCTTGCCAGCGATAATGGCGCTGCCCCAGGAGCCAAACTCGCTGCCGCGCAACGGCTGGTAGGGCACGCCCAGTACATCGGCTTTGATCTGGTTCCAGACCAGGCTGCGCGCTCCTCCGCCTACCACACGCGCTTCGAATAAGCTCAAGTCCGGTATCAGCTCGCGCAAGATACCAAGGTAGTATGCATACTCGTAAGCCACACTCTCCACCACCGAGCGGGTGAAATGAGCCTGGGTGTGCCCCCACGAAAAGCCCGACCAGGCGCCGCGCATCTGCGGTGATGCCGGGCAGATCCGCCCTCCCAGGTGAGGCGAGAACAGCAGCCCATCCGAGCCGGGGGGCACGCTGGCAGCCTGCGCAATCATCTCGTCATACAGGTCAGATGGCAGCTCTTGCGCCTCGCCGCGCAGCCGGTTGAAGAACTGGTCGCGGAACCAGCGCAGGGCGATCCCCCCTCCGGCGATATAGGCTAGCGGATTCCACAGGCCTGGGATGACAGACCGCATGGTCAGCAGGGCGCGGTTCTTCACATCGGCAACATACGTATCGGTGCAGCCCGCCAGCACCGCCGCAGTGCCCGCCACATCGAACAGCATACCCGCCCGGGTGATGCCGCCGCCCAGCGCGCTGGCAGCCGTATCGCCACATCCCGCAGCGATAACGGTGCCCGGCGCCAATCCAAAGTCACACGCAGCTGCACTGGTCACTTCCCCAACCACATGCCAGGGCTCGACGATGCGCGGCAGCTTTTCCAAGTCCACGCCCATCAGCCCAACGAGCTCTTCAGACCAGCGCCCGTTGTTGGCATCGCTGAGACCTGAGAAGTGGATGAAGGTGTAATCCATGAAGGCGTCTTCGCCCTTCAGCCCAGCCATTTTCCCCGCCACATAGCCTGCGGGCGTGACAAACTTTACAATGCGGCGGTAAGCCTCCGGCTGTTCTTCCTTCCACCACAGGTGTTTTGATCCGTGATTGCAGGTAGGTGGGCAGCCTGTCAGGCGCGTAACTAGGTCGCCATGCTGCTGGTCAATGTATTCAATGTACGGCTGGCAGCGCATGTCCAGCCACGAGTCGAAGCGGGTTGCCGGGTTGAAGTCCTCATCCACCGTCCCGATGCCAGCCATCTGGCTGTCGAAGGCAATGGCGGCTACCTGGCGCGCATCGATGCCGCTCTTCGCCAGGCAATCTTTGGCAGTCTGCGCAGCAGTGCTGTAGAAATCATCGCTTTCCTGCTCCACTACACCCGGTCTCGGGTAGAAAAGCGGAACTTCCAGGGTAGAATCTGCCACCAATTGTCCATCGATGGTGTAAAGGGCAGATTTCGTGCTGCTGGTGCCTAGGTCAACGCCGATGAGGTACTTCATAGTCACAAGCAGTCTTCCTTAAAAATCAAAGTAGTTTGGGTCGGCTCCGATGTAAAAGTCTACAGGTTGACCTTCTCCGACCGCTCCCGCATAAACTTCAAGCCCTCCACCGCTAGCATTTCCGGCGTCTGCTTTGGAGCCCGCCACACCCCCGAAAAGTTCTCCGAGAACGATTCTAGGGCTAGCGATCCGGTATAGCCGGCATCCTTTAATCCTCTGAAGACCTGCTCCCAGTTCACTGTCCCGGTGCCCACCTGGCCGCGATGGCTCTCACTGATGTGGATGTACCCGACCACATCCGCGCAAGCGACCAGCGAATCGTAAAAATTCTCCTCTTCGATATTCATGTGGAAGGTGTCTGCATGCAGCTGCAGGTTGTCAGCCCGGGTTGCCTTGATCGTCTCCCGCCCATCTGCCAGCGAATTGTACAGGTATGTCTCGTAGCGGTCGACGCACTCCAACCCGAGGGTGATGCCGCGCTTTCTGGCCTCCAGGCACACATCTCCAAGCGTATCGGCTACGATCTGCCGTTCGGCAGCGGTCGGCGGGTTCCCGGTGAACACTCCACCTGCAAAAGCGATACATCCGCTCAGATAAGTGCCTCCGATGGCGTCCAGGTTCTCTAACACCATGAGCAGAAACTTGCGCGCTTTCTTGGGGAACTGGGGCATGTGCACCGACCTGGGTAGGACCGTCGAGCCCGTTGCCCAGATACCTGCCTTCTCCAGAGCTTTTTTGACCGGCTTGAATTCGAACAGCTCCGGTCGCATCAATGGGATCTCGATAAAATCGAATCCCAGCCGCCCGGCCTCTGCAATCGCTGCGGCGCCTTTTTCACTTGTCCAATCATCGATCCAGTTGAATGCATTGACTCCAAATTTCGTCATAACCACCTCTAAGTATAAGGAAGGGCTGTATGCTTAAGGTGCGATATCGATGAACACCTTCATCGACTTGTCACGGGCTTGATCGATGAATTGATATGCAGCCAGGTAGTCATCCATGCTGAAATGCCTTGACATGAGCGGAGTGGTGGCCACCTTCCCAGAGGCGATTAGAACCACGGCATCTTCGTAGTCTTCCTGCTTATACATCAACGTCCCTGCCAGGTTCAGCTCGTTGTTCTGCACCAGGCCCAGGTCGACGCGCGGCTTTTCACCAAACACACCCACAACGACGATCGTGCCGCCCTTGGCGATTGTCTCGATGGCATCGGTCATGGTGGCTTCGATGCCAACGCACTCGAGAGCCACCTGGTAGCTCGCCGGTCCGAATACGTTTGTCACAGTCTCCTTCAAGCTGGCCCTGCTTGGGTTGCAGGTGTATTCCAATCCACATTCTTTAACCAGCTGCAGGCGGAAATCGCTCACATCGGTGATCAATACCTTCGCCCCACGCGCCTTTGCCACCTGCGCCACCAGGTTGCCGATCGTACCAGCGCCCAGGACGGTAACGCCCTTTCCGTTAACCTCGCCTGCTCGGCGCACGGCGTGCACCGCCACGGAAACCGGCTCCACCATGGCGCCCTGCTCGTAGCTGAATGAATCCGGCAAGGGGATGATCATGCTGGCCTCGGTCACCCACAGCTCCTGGGCGCAGCCGGGGGCCTGAAATCCCTGCACTTTGAGCTGGTCGCAGATGTGATAATCACCGCGCTTGCACGGCTCGCAGACGCCGCACACGATCTGCGGCATGGAGGTGACTTTCATCCCAGGTTTTAACCCGGACACTCCCGGTCCAACCGCTTCCAGGGTGGCGGAGAACTCGTGTCCCTGTACGACCGGATAGCCGGTGTAGGGGTGTTTGCCGTGGTAGACGTGCAGGTCTGACCCGCACACGCCGATGCGCTGGATGCGCAGCAGAACTTGTCCCGGTCCTGGAGCAGGCACATCCACGTCTCGGATCTCGATCTCACCAGGTGCAGTCATTACAGCTTGTTTCATAGACTTATCTCCTCACGTGATCGTTGATCATTTTGAGTAGCCTTCGACGACTGGCATACTTGAACAAAGGGCATTTATGCGACGACGTTTAACCAGCCGCCATCCACGTAGTAAGTCGAGCCTACGGAGTAGCTGGATTTATCCGAGCACAAGAAGACGAAGAAATTCGCCACCTCTTCGGAGGTAGCGAATCGACCGATGGGAGCGAATTTCCTGGCAATCCCATCCAGGTATTGCTCGTAGGTCTGGTCCGTACCTTCGGTGAGCTGTTTGGCAGTCTTTACCCAATCCGGTGTCAGCACCAGGCCTGGGTTGATGCAGTTTACCCGGATATTATCCGCGATCAGCTCGTTGGACAGCACCTTGGAGAACATCATCAGGGCCGCCTTGGTCACGTTGTAGATTGGCTCGTAGTCCAGCGGCTGTTTGGCGCAGATCGAAGCGTTGTTGATGATCACTCCCCCACCGCGCTGGCGCATCATGGGTGCCAATCCCCGTGAAAGGCGCACGGCAGCCATCACGTGCAGGTCCCAGTAGTACTGCCACTTGTCATCCGGCGCTGTCATGATCTTCTCGTTGCTGCCGGTGCCGGCATTGTTGATCAAGATATCCACGCCGCCAAAGGTTTCCGCAGCGTGGGCTATGACCGCATCACAATCAGGAGCCTTGCTGACATCGGCTGCCACCCCAATCGCCCTCACGCCATATTTCGTCCCAATGCGGTTGGCCTCTTTCATTACCCGCACTTCGTCGCGAGCGCACAGAAGCAGATCGACCCCTTCCCCCGCCAGCCCATCGGCGACCGCCAGGCCAATTCCGACGCTGCCGCCGGTGATGAGGGCAACTTTTCCTTTGAGACCCAGGTCCATTGGTTAGCCTCCTTGATCTCGCTTTCAGTAGATTGATCAGTCCCCCCTTCTCTTGTGCGGCATAGGAGCGTGATGAGAGAAGGGGGGATTTCGGGGGGGGGGAGGGAGAAGATAGCTACACCATTCACCACCGTTGGTGAACCTGCGCGCGGATATATTTATTGTAGATAGCCCGCGCCTGAGCCATTGCAGCCTCATCCAAAGGTGCCAGGTCTGAGGCTGAAGCGTTATCAGCTGCCTGGCGGGCATTCTTGGCACCGGGTATCGCCAGGCTGACTGCGTCGAAGGTCAAGATCCACTTCAGTGCGAATTGGGCCATGCTGGCACCCGGAGGCACCAGTGGACGCAGCTCATCGACCGCAGCCAGACCGGTTTCAAAATCTACCCCGGAAAAGGTCTCACCCACGTCAAATGACTGCCCGGTGCGGTTGAAATTGCGGTGATCGGCTGCCGGGAAATCCGTCTGGCGGCTCATTTTACCGGTCAGCAGCCCGCTGGCCAGCGGCACGCGCGCCAGGATGCCTACCTGGCGCTGTTTCGCCAGCTCAAAGAACAGCTCAGCCGGGCGCTGCCGGAAGATATTGAAGATGATCTGCACGCTCTGCACGTTGGGGTATTCGATGGCCTCGATCGCTTCTTCTACTTTCTCGACGCTCACCCCGTAATAGCGCAGCGTGCCCGCCCTCACCAGCCCATCCAGGATATCGAATACCTCGGGCATGTAGTAGACCTCGGTTGGCGGGCAGTGCAGCTGGAGCAGATCGATTGTCTCAACGTCCAGGTTGCGCAGGCTGCGCTCGACAAAGGCGGTCAGGTTCTCTTTATTGAACCCTTCGGGCACGTGCGGATTCAACCTGCGGCCTGCTTTGGTTGCCACATACACCCGACCCTGGCGCGACTTGAGCACCCGGCTAACCAGACGCTCGCTGCGACCATCGCCATATACATCCGCGGTGTCGATGAAGTTCACCCCCTGGTCGATGGATGTCAGGATGGCACCCAGGGCATCTTCTTCGCTGACCGTGCCCCACTCTGAGCCAATCGCCCAGGCACCGAACCCGATTTCTGAGACCTGCCAGCCTGTTCGTCCAAAAGGTCTGAATTTCATTATTCAACTCCTTTATGACGATAAGGGGATTTAAATTCTTCGATTGAAAATATCACAAGAAATCCGATGCGGCGACGGTTTTGTGTTCACAGATTCTGTGGTCTTGTAATCATGTAATTACAATCGAGAAGATTATACATGTCTGGCAATTATTTGTCAAGATTTACTCTGTGGCCTTCGGACAAAAGGTCATACGAATCCATTTTCTGCACTTGACTGATCCAAATCGCGGCATGTTCCCTGTCAAGGGTTTTTTGGAGCGGTGCTCCGCTTCTTTGCGCTATCTTTATTGCATCCAGGAATCTATACCTTCGCCAATTTTAAGCCTGTATTTCGGTGGGACGGACCAGACTAATAACGCTTATCTTTGGGGTGCAATCCCATAATATGTGCCATTCTTGATCGAAAGTGGGGCTTTTATCA
>Ga0105094_10000055_pt1 | contig 40645 bp, 38 predicted proteins | sample PPLLak1March2015_2_FD_87023 | JGI IMG/M metagenome (GOLD analysis project Ga0105094, IMG submission 87023) | Freshwater sediment microbial communities from Prairie Pothole Lake near Jamestown, North Dakota, USA - PPLs Lake P8 Core (3) Depth... | ecosystem: Environmental > Aquatic > Freshwater >...
AGAACGGGCCGGAAACCGCGTAACCCCGAAGCCAAAGTGTCCTGCCCTGCAATCATCTCGAAAGCGTTTGCTGGTGTGCATCTGCAAGCAATACGGGGTGGCCTGGTGAAATATCCGGGCTAGAGCGCCGGTGCAATTCTATCCAAACCAAAACGAAAGAGGCGGCACACGGCCGCCTCTTCACGTGACTCGCCGCCCGCTCGTGACTCGGGGCGAGGCGCCGAGGGATCGAGCTATTCTGCCGCGGACTGCTTCTCGGCCGACAGCTTCTCGCGGATGCGCGCGGACTTCCCGGAGCGCTCCCGCAGGTAGTACAGCTTGGCGCGGCGCACGTCGCCGCGACGCTTGACCTCGATGCTCGCGATCAGCGGCGAATGGGTCTGGAAGGTGCGCTCCACACCCTCGCCGGAGGAGATCTTGCGCACGATAAACGAGGAGTTGAGCCCGCGGTTGCGCTTGGCGATGACCACGCCCTCGTAGGCCTGGACGCGCTTGCGGTCGCCCTCGACCACGTTCACGTTCACCACCACGGTGTCGCCGGGCGAGAAGGATGGAACCTTGCTGCCCAGGCGGGCGATCTCTTCCTGTTCGATGCTTGCGATCAGATTCATCTTGCCAACTCCTGAACGTCGGGTTGCGCGCGGACCGCCGACGGCGACTCGCGCTTGTACTCTTCCAGCAACGCCCGCTGCTCGGCGCTCAACGCCATGCGCCCCAGCAGATCGGGCCGTCTCTCCCAGGTGCGGCCGAGCGACTGCTTCAGCCGCCAGCGGTCGATCTCGGCATGATTGCCTGAGAGCAGCACCGCTGGCACCGGCAGTCCGTCGTACATCTCCGGCCGCGTAAAGTGCGGGCAGTCCAGCAGACCCTGCACGAAAGACTCCTGCGCAGCCGACTCCGCATCCCCGAGCACGCCGGGGATCTGCCGGATCAACGCATCCATCAACACCATCGCCGGCAGCTCGCCGCCCGACAGCACGTAATCCCCGATCGACACCTCGTAGTCTACCTGCCGGGCGATCAGCCGCTCGTCCACACCCTCGTACCGCCCGCACAGCAGGATCAGTCCCTGGTGTCCCTGCAGCCCTGCGATCGCCTGGTGGTCGAGCACTTTGCCCTGCGGCGTGAAATAGATCACCTTCGGATCCTTCACTCCGCAGCTGCGCTGCCGCTGGCGTGCGGCCTTCAGCGCTTTCTCCAGCGGCTCGGGCATCATCACCATCCCCGGGCCCCCGCCGTAGGGCCGGTCGTCCACCGAGCGGTAGGCATTGGTGCTGAAGTCGCGCGGGTTCCACAGGACCAGCTCGTACACGCCGCCCTCGAACGCCCGCCGCGTCACGCCCGAGCGCGTGAGCGCATCGAACATCTCTGGGAACAGAGTGACGGCGTCGAAGTGAATCAAAAGTCCAGCCCCCAATCCACGACCATCTCGCCCTGCGCCAGGTCCACCGTGACCACTACCGCGCTCACGAACGGAATCAGGCGCTCCCTGTCCCCTGTCACCACCAGCACCTGGTTCGCCCCGGTCTCCAGCAGGCGAACGATGCGCCCCAGGACCTGGCTCTGCAGGTTCCTGACCTCGAGCCCGACCAGGTCGGCCCAGTAGTACTCGCCTTCTGCGCTCTGCGGCAACTGGCTGCGCGGGACCGCCACCTCCAGGCCCGTCATCGCTGCAGCAGCCTCGCGCTCGTCGCAGCGCTCCAGCTTGGCTACGACGGACTTTCCGTGCACCGCCCCGTCCTCCAGCCCTTGGGGGGTCCAGCCATCCTGCCGCCCCAGCCACCACACGGGGTAGTCAAGGAGGCCGCCGGGAAGCTGGGTGAAGGGTTGGACCTTGATCCAGCCCTTGACTGCAAAGGGGCCCACGACTCGCCCCATCACGACCATGACCTCCGCCGCGGAGCCGGCCCCGCCCGCCGGCCTCGACCCCTCAGCGCTCGCCGCGGCTGAATCCGGAATGAGGGTGGCGGATCTCTCAGGCCTGGCTGGTTGCCTGCGCCTGCCGGAGGAGGCGCGCGACCGTGTCGCTGGCCTTGGCACCCTTACCCTGCCAATGCGTGACCCGGTCCAGGTCGAACCGCAACGACTCGCGGCCTTCCGGGGCCTTCGGGTCGTAGAACCCGACGCGCTCGATGAAGCGCCCGTCCCGGGGGTTGCGGGAATCGGTCACCACCACGTTGAAAAACGGGCGTTTCTTGGCCCCGCCGCGCGCCAGTCTGATCACTACCATAATTGAGCCCACCATCCTTCAAGGAAGCCGGCGATTTTAAAGGTTTGTTTGCCCAAAACGCAACCCCGCGGCAGGATTCGGGCCCCTCGGTCAGCGCGAAGCTGCAGTCGCAGGCTTGCCGTCGTGGAACACGCGGTCGAGAAATCCGGTCACGATCTGGACCAGTTCGTCTTCCTGGCCCTCGAAGAAGTGCAGCGCGTCGGGAACCTTCACCTGCTCGGACCCGGGAACCTTGTCGATCTGCTTTTTGCGCTCGTAGGCCCCGACCTGAGTGATCTCCCAGTCCTTGCTGCCGAAGACGTCCATGACCGGAATCTTGATGCGGAACATCTCCTCCAGCCCGTTGATGATGCCGATGAACACCCAGGCCTTGATCGGCGTCTTGTCGGCGTTGATCAGGTACTGATTGGCCATCGTGGCGCCCAGGCTGTGCGAGACGATGGCGATGTTCTGGTAGCCCTTGTCCGTCAGGAACTTCGCGGCCAGCTCGAAACGCTCGGCTGCATCCGGGTAGGTGGGGATGTAGTCGCCGATCTTGGCACCGCCGCCCAGTACCGGCAGCTGGATGGCCAGCGTGGTGTAGCCCTGTTCTGCCAGCTTGGTGCGGACCATCCCGTACAACTCATAGTCGGGACTCCAGCCGCGGCCATGCGCCACGATGGCCGCCCCGCGCGGCTTCTGGGCAACCGTGTAGAGCGCCAGAAACTTGTGGCCGTTGGCCTGCTGCAGCCAAACCGCATCGCCGATCATCAGCCCCGACAGGATCTGATCTGCCCAGCGCTGCTCGCGCTCGTGGTCCTGAGCAAGCGCTGGCACGGACGCGACGAACAGGAGAACAACAAGCAGGCGTTTCATGGTTGGCGACTCCGGAAATCGAATTGCGGCCCTTGCGGACCTTGTTTGAGAGCTGTTAGACGCGCGGGCCGAAGCTTGGTTCGGATTGCTAGTGCATCCCCGGCAGTATGCCGCGTAGGTTGCGCATCATCTTCTGCATGCCGCCTTTGCTCATCATCTTGACCATCTTTTGCATCTGCTCGAACTCGTTGATGAGGCGGTTGACCTCCTGCACGGGGACGCCCGCGCCGCTGGCGATGCGGCGCTTGCGCGAAGCCTTGATGATCTCCGGCTTCGCGCGCTCCTGCGGCGTCATCGAGTTGATGATGCCGATGCGTCGCGCAACGAGCTTCTCGTCCATCTGCGTGCTCTGGGCCATCTGCGAGAGCTGGGCGGGCAGCTTGTCCATGAGCGCGCTCAAGCCTCCCATCTTGCTCATCTGCTGCAGCTGCCCCTTCAGGTCCTCCAGGTCGAAGCCCTTGCCGCTTTTCACCTTGCGTGCGAGCTTCTCGGCCTCCTCTAGGTCGACGCTGCGGCGGGCCTCCTCGACCAGGCTCAACACGTCGCCCATGCCTAGGATCCGCGAGGCCATCCGGTCCGGGTGGAAGGCTTCCAGATTGGCCAGCTTCTCCCCCATACCGACCAACTTCACCGGCTTGCCGGTGACATGCCGCACCGACAACGCAGCGCCCCCGCGAGCGTCGCCGTCGAGCTTGGTGAGTACGACGCCCGTAAGCGGCAACGCGTCGCCGAAAGCCTTGGCAACGTTGACTGCGTCCTGACCTTGCATGGCGTCCACCACGAACAGCGTTTCCACCGGCTTGAGCTCGGCGTGCAGAGCGCGGATCTCCGCCATCATGGCCTCATCGACGGCCAGCCGCCCGGCGGTGTCCACGATCATGACGTCGTAGTAGTGGCGGCGGGCGTGGTCCAGCGCCGCGCGCCCGATCGCCACAGGCTTCTGGTCGACGGTAACGGGGAAGAAGTCCACGCCGAGCTGTGCCGCCACGGTGCGCAGCTGGTCGATGGCGGCCGGGCGGTACACGTCGCAGCTCACCAGCAGGACCTTCTTGCGCATATCCTCGCGCAGCAGGCGGGCGAGCTTGCCGCTGGTGGTAGTCTTGCCCGAGCCCTGCAGGCCGGCCATGAGAATGACGGCCGGCGGCACGGTGTTGAGCTCCAGCGGCACGTTGGCCGCGCCCATCAGCGCGGTGAGCTCGTCATACACCACGCCCACCATCGCCTGCCCCGGGGTGAGACTGCCGACCACCTCCTGGCCGAGCGCGCGCTCCTTGACGTGCGCGATGAACTCCTTCACCACCGGAAGGGCGACATCGGCCTCCAGCAGGGCCATTCGCACTTCGCGCAACGCATCCTGCACGTTGGCTTCGGTCAGGCGCCCCTGCCCGCGCAGGGTCTTGATCACACCAGAGAGTCGGTTGGTCAGATTGTCGAGCATGGAGGTGTCGAGCATCGTGCGGCGCACTGGCCGCCGCACCAGAAACGATCAAGAGGGATGTTGTAGACTGCGCGGCAGCGAGGACTCCACCGCCTGGCCATGCCCGGCATTCTACCCCATCTCCTGTGCGCAGCCGGCTACGCCAGCATCGCGCTGCTTCTGCTGCGTTTCGTCACGCTCTGTCCACGCGAGCCGGCGCAGGTACCGCGTGCGTTGCACCTGTTCACCGCGGTGCCGCTGCTTTTGCACGCCTGGCTGCTGCATGCGTCGGTGTTCGCGGGCGGCAGCATCTACCTTGGCGTCGGCGTCTCGGTGTCGGTCATCATCTGGCTGGCGGTCCTGATCTACTGGATTGGCGGGTTCTTCTACCGCCTCGAGGGCCTGCAGGTGTTCGTCCTGGGTACCGCCGCGGTGCTGGTCATCCTGCCGATGGTGTTGCCCTCCGTCCGGCCGCTGGCCCATACCGGCCTGCCGGCGTTTCGTGCGCATCTGATCATCTCGCTGACCGCTTTCAGTCTGTTCACCATCGCCAGTCTGCAGGCGCTCATGATGGCGGTGCTGGAGCGGCGACTGCGCGACGGGCCGCTGCCCGCATTCCTGCAGTCGCTGCCACCGCTGCTCACCATGGAGCGCATGCTGTTCCGGATCATCGGGGCGGGCTTCGTGCTGCTCACGCTGACGCTTGCAAGCGGCATGCTCTTCTCCGAAGAACTGTTCGGCCGCCCGTTGCGCCTCACGCACAAAGTCGCATTCGGAATCGCGGCGTGGTTCATCTTCGCCGCGCTGCTGGCCGGCCGCAGGATCTATGGTTGGCGAGGACGCATGGCGCTGCGCTGGACACTGGCCGGATTCATGGCGCTCGTGCTTGCTTATCTCGGCAGCAAATTCGTGCTCGAAGTCCTGCTCGGGCGCTAACCGTAGCGCTGTTCTGCGCTGCGGCTTCCTTGACAAGCCTCGAAGCGCGATTCGATACTGCCGCGGTCGCCACCGCTCGAGGTAACGCACCTTGGACGAGATCTCGCTTGACCACCTGCTGCTCGCCTTCGTAGTTCTCCTGCTTCTGTCCGCATTCTTCTCCATCTCCGAAACCAGCATGATGGCGCTCAACCGGTACCGGTTGAAGCACCTGGTCAAGACCGGCAATCGCGGCGCCGTGCTGGTCTCGCAACTCCTGCAGCGCACCGACAAGCTGCTCGGCGTAATCCTGCTCGGCAACAACCTCGTCAACACGGCTGCCGCAGCGCTGGGCACCGTGATCGCCTTTCGCCTCCTGGGGGAGAACGAGTGGGCCGTGACCATCGCCACTGCCGCGGTGGCGTTCTTTCTGCTCGTCTTCAGCGAGATCACGCCCAAGGTGATCGGCGCACGCTATCCGGAGCGCATCGCCTTTCCCGCGAGCTACGTGCTCGCGCCGCTGCTGCGGCTGGCATACCCCCTGGTATGGTTTATCAATCTGTTCTCCAGTGCACTGCTTTGGCTGCTGCGGCTGCCGCGCCGTGGCGCGGGAGACAGCGCCGTGCAGTTGAGCCTCGAGGAGCTGCGCACCCTGGTGCTGGAAGGGGGCAACTTCCTGCCGCCGAAGCACCAGAAGATCCTCCTCAATCTTTTCGATCTGGAGTCGATAACTGTCGACGACCTGATGACCCCGCGCAGCCAGATCGAAGCCCTGGACCTCGAGCTCGCGCCTGCGGAGCTCAGACGCGAGCTCGCCAGCTCGAACCATACGCGCATCCCCGTCTACCGTGGAACCCTCGATAACGTGGTCGGCGTGCTGCACGCCCGCAAGGTGCTCAACATGGGCGCAGACGACATCACCGCCGAGCGCCTGGCCGAGGTGATGCGCCCGCCTTATTTCGTGCCCATGGGCACCTCGCTGCTGGCGCAGATGCAGAACTTCCAGGAGGAAGAAGAGCGGCTGGGGCTGGTGGTCGATGAGTACGGCGAGCTGATGGGCCTGATCACGCTCGAGGACATCCTCGAGGAGATCGTCGGCGAGTTCACGACGCAATCGCCGCTCGCCACCAGAGGCGGGTTCGTCCGCCAGGAGGACGGCAGCGTGATCGTGGAGGGCAGCACCACGCTACGCGAAATCAACCGCCGGCTCGACGCGGATCTGCCGCTGGAGGGTCCCAAAACGCTCAATGGGTTGATCCTGGAGCGCCTGGAAGCCATTCCCGAACCCGGGACGACCCTGAAGATCGCCGGCCACCCCATCGAGATCGTCCAGACCCAGGATCGAGCCGTCAAGATTGCCCGCATCTATCCGAAAAATCAGTCTGACTGAGCAACAGCTCCGCGCCTTTACAGGGCTCACCCTGACAGGGCATTGTTGTTTCAAGTAATTTCCTCGGTATCGCTTGTAAATGGCTGCTGCATCGATACAAAACCAGCTCTCGGGCTTGGGACGGGCGATGGTCCAGAAGGGCCTGCTGCCGGAACGCGAAGCCCACGCCCTGCAGGCCAAGGCCAACGAAGCCGGTTTGAGCTTCGTCGAGCAATTGATTGGGGCCAAGCGCTTCAATGAGACCGAGATCGCCGAGTTCGCGGCGCATACCTTCGGCTTTCCGTTGATCGATCTGAATGCCTTTGACCCGGATCACCTTCCGGTCAAGTTGATCGACGCCAAGGCGCTCCCGTCTCGCCGCGCTCTGCCGCTTTTCCAGCGCGGCAACCGCGTTTTCGTGGCGATCTCGGACCCGACCAACCGGTCCGCCATGGACCAGATCAAGTTCCAGACCGGCCTGCACGTCGAGCTGGTGGTGGTCGAGGACGGCAAGCTCGGGAGCCTGATCGGCAAGTTGGTGCAGGCGAGCGGTACAACCCTGAAGGACCTGGTCGGCGGCGAGATCGCCGCAGATCTGACCGAGGCGGACACGGACCAGCCGGCCGAGCAGCAGCAGGTCGAGATCGACGATGCCCCGGTGGTCAAGTACCTGCAGAAGATCCTGCTCGACGCCATCCACAGCGGGGCCTCCGACATCCACCTCGAGCCCTACGAGAAGGTCTACCGGATCCGCTATCGCCTCGATGGCGAGCTGTATGAAGTCGCCAGTCCGCCGCTCGCCATCAAGGAGAAGATCGCCTCGCGCATCAAGGTGATCTCAAAGATGGACATCTCGGAGAAGCGCGTGCCGCAGGACGGGCGCATGAAGCTGGTGCTGTCGAAGACCCGCGCCATCGACTTTCGCGTGAGCAGCCTGCCCACCCTGTTCGGCGAGAAGCTGGTGCTGCGGATCCTCGACCCATCCAGCGCGACGCTCGGCATCGACGCGCTGGGCTACGAGCCCGATCAGCGCGAGCAGCTGCTGCAGGCCGTTCAGCGCCCCTACGGCATGATCCTGGTGACCGGCCCGACCGGCTCTGGCAAGACGGTGTCGCTGTATACCTGCCTGAACATCCTCAACGAGCCCGGCATTAACATCTCCACGGCGGAGGACCCCGCGGAGATCAACCTGCCGGGCATCAACCAGGTCAACGTAAACGATAAGGCTGGCCTGACTTTTGCTGCGGCCCTCAAGGCTTTCCTGCGCCAGGACCCGGACGTCATCATGGTGGGCGAGATCCGCGATCTGGAGACGGGCGAAATCGCTATCAAGGCCGCCCAAACCGGCCACCTAGTGCTGTCCACCCTGCACACCAACGACGCGCCGACCACCCTGACGCGATTGATGAACATGGGCATCGCTCCCTTCAACGTCGCTACCTCGGTGATCCTGATCACGGCCCAGCGCCTGGCGCGGCGCTTGTGCCTGAACTGCAAGCGGCCCGCCGACATCCCCAAGCAAGCGCTGCTGCGCGCCGGATTCCGCGAGAGCGAGCTGGACGGAAGCTGGACGCCCTACATGCACGTCGGGTGCGACGCATGCAAGAACACCGGGTACAAGGGGCGGGTGGGCATCTATCAGGTGATGCCCATCAGTGAGGAGATCAACCGCATCATCATGCAGAACGGCAACGCCATCGACATCGCCACGCAGGCCAAGCGGGAGGGCATCCGCGACCTGCGCCAGTCCGGGCTGCTCAAGGTCCGGCAGGGGATGACCTCGCTGGAGGAGGTCGAGGCCGTGACCAACGAGTAGAGGCGCACACCGCCGAAACGTAGGAGATCGCAGCATGGCAACAGCGGCAGCGGCAAAGCGCGACGTCAAGGAGTACACCTTCTCCTGGGAAGGGCGCGACCGGGGCGGGAAGATCGTCAGGGGCGACATGCGGGCGAGCGGCGAGGCGGTCGTGCAGTCGTCGCTGCGCCGCCAGGGTGTCACTCCGCTGAAGATCAAGCGCCAGCGCGCCGGCCTGGGCGGCAAGGTGACCGAGAAGGACATCGCGCTGTTCACGCGCCAGTTGGCGACGATGATGAAGGCCGGTGTGCCGCTGCTGCAGTCCTTCGACATCGTGGGCAAAGGTCACGCCAACCCCGCCGTCGGCAGGCTGCTTCTCGACATCAAGACCGAGGTGGAGACCGGCAGCTCACTGAACCAGGCGTTCCGCAAATACCCGCTGTACTTCGACCAGCTGTACTGCAACCTGGTGGCGGCTGGTGAGGCTGCCGGCATTCTCGACAGCCTGCTGGAACGGCTAGCGACCTACAAGGAAAAGATCCTCGCCATCAAGAGCAAGATCAAGTCTGCCCTGTTCTACCCCATCGCGGTGATCGTGGTGGCCTTCATCATCACAGCGGTGATCATGATCTTCGTGATCCCGGCGTTCAAGGAGCTGTTCACCAGCTTCGGCGCGGACCTGCCGGCGCCCACGCTGTTCGTGATGAACCTGTCCGACATCTTCGTGCAGTACTGGTGGCTGATCTTCGGCACCATCGGCGGCGGCCTGTGGTTCTTCTTCTACACCTGGAAGCGTTCGCTCAAGATGCAGGCAGCCATGGATCGGCTCACGCTCAAGCTGCCTATCTTCGGCGACATCATCCGCAAGGCCACCATCGCGCGCTGGACCCGGACTCTGTCCACCATGTTTGCCGCCGGCGTACCGTTGGTGGAGGCGCTCGACTCGGTGGCAGGTGCGTCGGGGAACTACGTATACGCGAGCGCCACCAAGAAGATCCAGTCTGAGGTCAGCACTGGCACGAGCCTCACCGTTTCGATGCAGAACAGCGATTGCTTCCCGAACATGGTGATCCAGATGGTGGCTATCGGTGAGGAGTCCGGCGCGCTCGATGCGATGCTCGGCAAAGTGGCCGACTTTTTCGAGGCCGAGGTCGACGACGCGGTCGACGCGCTGTCCAGCCTGATGGAGCCGATGATCATGGTGGTGCTGGGCACGCTGATCGGCGGGCTGGTGGTCTCCATGTACCTGCCCATCTTCAAGATGGGCCAGGCCGTCTGAGTCCGCAGGCCGGCAGCCAGGCCAGCGGTCGTCGGGCTCGCAGCCGAGCAATTGACCCTGTCGTAGCGACGCCCGGCGCCCGGCACGCGCAGGGCGTGCGCGGATTCCCGCGCAGCGCCGCTGCGCGTGCCACCCGATCCCCAACAGCGCATGTCCACATTTGACTTCTTGAGAGCCTCACCCGGCGTGGTCGCGCTGGTTTGTCTGCTGCTGGGCCTGATGGTCGGCAGCTTCCTCAACGTCGTGGTGCACCGGCTGCCGGTGATGCTCCGGCGCGATTGGCGCGCCCAGTCGGCAGAAATCCTCGGCGAGTGGGCCGAGGAGAACGACGCCCCTGCTGCCCTGAAGGAGGTCGCCTCGGGCCTGAAGCAGTTGGCTCAGCCAGCGGCCCGCTACAACCTCGTGGTGCCGGGTTCTGCGTGTCCGGCGTGCGGGCGCGCGATCCGCGCGTGGGAGAACATTCCGGTGGTGAGCTACTTGGCGCTGGGCGGCCGCTGCGCCGGTTGCAAGGCGCGGATCAGCCTGCGCTATCCTGTAGTCGAGGCGTTCACCGCGCTGGTCTCGGGCTACGTCGGCTGGCGCTTCGGGTTCACTCCTGCCGCGCTGGGTGCGCTGATCTTCGCCTGGGCCCTGATCGCCGCGTCCTGGATCGATCTGGACACCCAGCTGCTGCCCGACGATATCACCCTGCCGCTGATCTGGGTCGGGCTGCTGTTCAACATCTGGGGGACTTTCACCACGCTGGAGTCGGCTGTGATTGGCTCGGTCGCAGGGTATCTCTCGCTGTGGTCGGTATACTGGGTGTTCAAGTTGGCCACGGGCAAGGAGGGGATGGGCTTCGGCGACTTCAAGCTGCTCGCGGCTATCGGTGCGTTCCTCGGGTGGAAGATGCTGCCAGCGGTAATTCTCCTCTCGTCGCTGGTCGGTGCGGCGGTCGGGATCGCGCTCATCGTGCTGGCCCGGCATGGTCGCCAGGTTCCCATTCCGTTCGGACCCTACCTGGCTGCAGCGGGCTTGATTGCGCTGTTCTGGGGCGAGTCGATCAACCGCGCCTACCTCGACTACCTGTGACCGGCAAGTTCGTCGTCGCGGTGACCGGAGGGATTGCCTCGGGCAAGACCACCGTCGCCAAGCTGTTCGAAACGCTCGGCGCCGGCCTGGTCGACACCGACGAGATCGCGCACGCGCTCACCCGTGCGGGTCAGCCGGCGGTCGCGCAGATCGGCCGGCAGTTCGGTGAGGAGTACCTCGACGCAGAAGGCGCTTTGGATCGTGCGCGCATGCGCGCGCTTGTGTTTTCCGACGCCGATGCCAGGCGCAAACTGGAAGCGATACTGCATCCGCTGATCCGCGCCAGGGCCGCCGCGCGCGTGGACGGCTCGCCCGCCCCCTACGTGCTGCTCGTCGTGCCGCTGCTGGTGGAAACCGGTGGCTATCGTGGGCTGGTTCAGCGGGTCCTGGTAGTGGACTGCGACGAGGAGCTGCAGGTCACCCGCGCCATGCGGCGCGGCGGCCTGTCCGAGCAGCAGGCGCGCGCGATCCTGGCGAGCCAGGCCACCCGCGAGCAGCGTCTGGGCGCAGCCGACGACGTGATCACGAACAGTGCGGGGCTGGCCGAGCTCGCGGACCAAGTCCGCCAGCTGCACACACGCTATCTGGCGATGGCGGCCAAGCCATGACGGTTATTCCGGCGCCAGTCGGTTTATTTTTGCGTCGATTTAGGGAATACTGACGACAATTAACCGCCGCCCGCGGCTTCACGCACCGTGATCAGCTACGACTTCCCGCTGAACGAGCGCATCCGCACCCTGCTGCGGATGGAGACCCTGTACGAGCGGGCGCAGTTCTATCTCACCCGCGACGATCCGCTCGAGCATCACGCCGCGCTGGGCTCGCTGTTCGAGATCCTCGACGTCGCCGGTCGCGCGGACCTCAAGTCCGAGCTGATGCAGGAGCTGGAGCGGCAGCGTCAGAGCCTGGGCGCGTTGCGGTCCAATCCGGCGATCTCCGAAGATGCCCTCAACGAGGTCCTCGCCGACATCGATCGCGCCGCGCAAGCGCTGCACCAGTCTTCCGGGAAGACCGGGCAGGAGCTGCGCGAGAACGAGTGGCTGATGGGCATCAAGCAGCGCGCCGCAATTCCCGGTGGCGTGTGCGAGTTCGATCTGCCGTCCTATCACTACTGGCTGCACCAGCCACCGCAGACCCGCCGCCGCGACCTGGAGGGCTGGCTCATGCCCTTCCTGCCGCTCAAGCACGGCATCGCCATCATCTTGCGCATCCTGCGCGAAAGCGGACGCACCAGCCAGCAGGTTGCGGTACAGGGCGTCTACCAGCAGATGATGGGCGGGCGCCTGGCCCAGCTGCTGCGCCTGAAGGTAGACGACGCGTACGAATGCGTCCCCGAGGTCAGCGCCAACAAGTACGCTCTGAACATCCGCTTCACGGTCACCGAGGGAGCCCAGCGCCCGCGCGTGTGCCAGACCGACATCCCCTTCGAGCTGAGCTTCTGCAACCTGTGAGCGGTGCAGCCAAACAACGGGTGGTGAATTGCCCGCAATGCGGCAAACCGGCGCCCTGGAGCACCGAGAACCCGTACCGCCCCTTCTGCTCCGAGCGCTGCCGGCTGATCGATCTGGGGCAATGGGCTTCCGAGTCCTACCGCGTCCCGGTGGCCGAGAACGACCGCGGCAGCGATTCCGAGCGCGGCGAGGAGTGAGTTTGAATCGCGCTGGCGCGAGCAGAACGACCTCGCTAACCACGAAGGACACGAAGGAACACGAAGGAAAAACCGGGGCAGCCGGGCGCCGGTGGACTGGATGCACCTTGTCCAAACCACCAGGCCGATCAAGGATGCGGCAAGCGGTCAGAGGCCAGACGGTTTTCTTCGTGTCCCTTCGTGTCCTTCGTGGTAAATGGGTCTTGTCGCTTCCAGGAGTCAGAGCCCGCGCATCAGTGCGATGCCGTGCGCACCCGACTCCCAGGCGCGCTCCAGATGCTCCCCGCGCATGCCGCCCAAGGCATAGACGGGCAAACGGAAAGTGCGCACCAGTTCCCGGAAGGCATCCCAGCCCAACCCCGGCGCCCCGGGATGGCTCGCAGTGGGAAGCACCGGTCCGAGCACCACATAGTCGAGGTCCAGCCGGGCAGCCTGACACAGCTCGCCCTCGTCGTGGCAGGAAGCACCGCAGAGGGCAAAAGGCGGTCGCGTGCCGGTTGCCATTAGAGCCGCAGCGGGCAGGTGCACGCCATCGGCACCGCTGGCTCGCGCAGCCTCGGCATCGGTATTGACCACCACCCGCGCACCGACGCGTCGGCAGCGGGCGACAACCTCCGAAGCGAACCCCAGCAGTTGCGTGGGAGCCATTTGCTTCTCCCGCACCATCACCAGCCGCACACCACGCGCGAGCGCCCGCTCGAGCCGCTCGAGCGCCGCACCGATTCCGAGCTCCGAGCCGTTGGTGATGGCGAGGGTCGAGGGCAGTGCAAGCGCCCGCAGCACCGGCCCGTTGGCCGGCAGCAGGGGCGCCACACCCAGATCGTCGAGCGCGGCCCAAGCCAGCTGCTGTCGCTCGCGCGGATGAGGCTCTCCGCGCCAGACCAGGACGCGAAAGAAGTGCAGCCGCACATGCGCGTGCGGATACACGTACTCTTCGACAATCCAGGGATAGGCGCGCGTGACGTCGATGCCGAGCTCTTCATGCAGCTCGCGCGCCAGCGCCGCCGCAAGGGGCTCTCCCGGCTCGGCCTTGCCGCCGGGAAACTCCCAGTAGCCGGCGTAGACCTTGCCGGCCGGTCGCTGCGCCAGCAGGAAGCGGCCGTCGGGCAGCAGGACGACCGCCGCCGCGACATCCACTACTTTGGCAGGGTCAGCCTGGCCTGCCGCTGTTCCCATCGAGATCAGAGGCCGGATACGCGAACGCCATGCCGGCCCGCCCAATCGCGCGCGAAGTGCCAGGCCACGCGCCCGCTGCGCGAGCCGCGCTGCAGCGCCCACTGCAGCGCCTCGCGCTGCATCTCGTCGCCGACGAGCTCGCTCACGCCCAGGCGGCGCAGCCAGTAGCGCACGATGTCCAGGTATTCGTCCTGATTGAACGGGTAGAACGAGACCCACAGTCCGAAGCGCTCGGACAGCGAGATCTTCTCCTCCACTGTCTCGCCAGGGTGGATCTCGTCGCCGAGGTACTTGGTCTCCAGGTTCTCGCGCATGAACTCCGGCATCAGGTGGCGCCGGTTGGAGGTGGCGTACAGCAGCACGTTCTCGGGCGTGGCCGCTACCGAGCCGTCGAGCACCGCCTTAAGCGTCGTGTATCCCGGCTCGTCGGCGTTGAACGACAGGTCGTCGCAAAACAGGATGAAGCGGTAGGGCTGCGCAGCGAGACGCTCGACCACGTCCGGAAGGTCCAGCAGATCCTTCTTGTCCAGCTCGATCAGCCGCAGGCCCTCCGCAGCGTACCGATTGAGCAGCGCCTTCACCAGCGAGGACTTGCCCGTGCCACGCGCACCTGTGAGCAGCACGTTGTTGGCGGGCAGCCCGCGCACGAATTGCAGCGTGTTCTGGCGCACCAGCTCGCGCTGGCGATCGATGTCCTGCAGATCCTCGAGCTGGATGCGGTGCGGATGCGCCACCGGCTGGAGCACGCTGCGGCCGTCGCGCCGCCGCCAGCGGAACGCGATGGTGCCGGCAAAGTCGGGCGCCGGCGTCTCCGGGGGTAGCAGGCGCTCGACGCGCTGGATCAGCGCTTCGGCTTGGGCCAGTACCTTGTCCAGATCGGCCATCTACTACCTACCTCTCACCACGAAGGCACGAAGACACGAAGAAAAGCGGAAGAAAACAAACGGTGACCGGTGATTGGCGAGAGTATCTGGCACATGACCATCGATTCGCATCCCCGCTCTCTGCGGTTCCTGCCCAGCTTCAATGTCGACTCCGGACATTCTTGCTTTTCTTCGTGTCTTCGTGGTGAGCGGTTGCCTTAAGTCCTGTACTCGGCGTTGATGGTGACATAGTCGTGCGACAGATCGCACGTCCACACCGTGGCCGAGGCCGTTCCGCGATTCAACACCACGCGCACGGTGATCTCGCTGCGTCGCATCACCCGCTGCCCGTCCTCTTCACGATAGGCCGGGTCGCGCCCGCCGCCGCTCGCCACACGCACGTCGTCGAGATACAGCTCCAGGCGCGACACGTCGAGGTCGTCGATGCCCGCGTAGCCGATGGCCGCGAGGATGCGGCCCAAGTTGGGGTCGGAGGCGAAGAACGCGGTCTTGACCAGCGGCGAGTGGGCGATCGCGAAAGCCACCTTGCGGCACTCCGCACGGCCGGCGCCCCGCTCGACGCGGACGGTAATGAACTTGGTCGCGCCCTCTCCGTCGCGAATGATGGTCTGGGCGAGCTCGCTTGCCACATCGGTGATCGCGTCACGCAGCGCGGTGAACTGCGCGTCGGTCTCGGACGCGATCTCGCGGTTGCCGGCCCGGCCCGTAGCGATCAGCATGAAGGCGTCGTTGGTCGAGGTATCGCCGTCTACCGTGATCGAGTTGAACGAGTGGTCAGCCGCATGCGCTAGTGCGGCACGCAGCGGCGCCGCGCCGATCGCTGCGTCGGTGGCCACGAAGCACAGCATGGTCGCCATGTCCGGGTGAATCATTCCGGCACCCTTGGCGATGCCTGTCACCGTGACCGGGGAACCGCCGACGCGGATTCGCCGCGAAGCAGCCTTGGGGACGGTGTCGGTGGTCATGATAGCTTCGGCTGCGCTCAGCCAGTTGGCAGCTTGCAGGTCGGCAATGCAGGCAGGCAGGCCGGTGGCGATGCGTTCCACCGGGAGCGGCTCCATGATGACACCGGTGGAGAACGGCAGCACCTGGCCGGGCCGGCTTCCGAGCAGCCGCGCGGTCTCGTCGCAGGTCGCGCGGGCGGCCCGCAATCCGCCTTCGCCTGTGCCGGCGTTGGCATTGCCAGTGTTCACGACCAGCGCACGGATCTCTTCTCCCGCTTCGAGATGGGCCCGAGCGACCAATACCGGCGCCGCGCAGAAGCGGTTGCGTGTGAACACGCCTGCAACGCGGGTCCCCTCGTCCAGCGCGATCAGCAGCAGGTCTTTGCGGTTGGCTTTACGGATGCCGGCTTGCGCAGTCCCCAGGCGCACACCTGCGACTGGGAACAGGGCTTGCGCCTGCGGAGCGGTGAGGTTGACGGCCACTGCTTTGCGAGAAGAACGGACGCGACGGCTGAACGCTCAGGCCAGCCGGCCGTGGCACTGCTTGTACTTCTTGCCGGACCCGCAGGGGCAGGGGTCGTTGCGTCCGACCTTCTGGCTCTGACGCACAAAGGGCTGGGCCTTGGCCTGCTCGCTGTCGGCGTTGGCTTCGGCTAGCGCTTCCTCGTAGTCGGCGTGCTGATAGCGCACGTTGCTGAGCTCAACCGGCTCCTCGACCTTCTCGACGTCCTGACGGCTCTGGATCTGCACGGTCATGAGGATGCGGGTGACCTCGTTGCGGATCGAGTCGAGCATCACGGAGAACAGATCGAAGGCCTCGCGCTTGTACTCCTGCTTCGGGTTCTTCTGCGCATAGCCGCGCAGGTGGATACCCTGGCGCAGGTGATCGAGCGCGGCGAGGTGCTCGCGCCAGAAGTTGTCGAAGGTCTGCAGCGTCACGGCGCGCTCGAAGTGGCGCAGCTGCTCGGCGTCGACCTGGGTGAACTTCTCCTCGTAGTATCGGTGAGCGGCCTCGGCGACCCTGAGGCGAAGCGTGTCCTCGTCCAGGTTCTCGTCTTCCTTCAGCCACTGACCGAGCGGGACGTGCAGCGTCAGCTCGGCGGCCAGCGCCTTCTCGAGCCCCGTGGTGTCCCACTGCTCCTCCACCGTTCCGGGCGGGATGTACTGGCTGATGATGTCGCCGATGGTGCCATCGCGCATGGACCGTACGGTGTCCGAGATGTCAGTGCTCTCAAGTAGCTCGTTGCGCTGCTGGTAGATGACGCGGCGCTGGTCATTGGCGACGTCGTCGTACTCGAGGAGCTGCTTGCGGATGTCGAAGTTGCGCGCCTCCACCTTGCGCTGTGCGTTCTCGATCGCGCGGGTGACCCAGGGGTGCTCGATGGCCTCGCCCTCGGGCATCTTCAACCGGTCCATGATCGCCGCTACGCGGTCGGAGGCGAAGATGCGCAGCAGCGGGTCCTCGAGCGAGAGGTAGAAGCGGCTCGACCCCGGGTCGCCCTGGCGGCCGGAGCGCCCGCGCAGCTGGTTGTCCACCCTGCGCGACTCGTGCCGCTCGGTGCCGACGATATGCAGTCCACCCGCGGCGACGACCTGGTTGTGCAGGTCCTGCCAGCGCATGCGTAGCTCGGCGATGCGCGCGGTCTTGTCCTCCTCGGACAGACTCTCGTCGGCACGCACCCGGTTGATCTCCGGCTCCGGGTTGCCGCCCAGCACGATGTCGGTCCCGCGGCCCGCCATGTTCGTGGCGATGGTGACCATCTTCGGCCGGCCGGCCTGGATGACGATCTCGGCTTCCCGCGCATGCTGCTTGGCGTTGAGCACCTGGTGCGGCAGCTTGGCCTTGTTCAGGTGCTCCGACAGCTCCTCGGAGTTCTCGATGGAGGTGGTGCCCACCAGGACCGGCTGGCCGCGCTCGTAGCAGTCCTTGATGTCGAGTATGACCGCTTGCACCTTCTCGCGCTTGGTCTTGAACACCTGATCCATGCGATCCTCGCGGATCATCTGCATGTGGGTGGGGACGACCACCGTCTCCAGGTTGTAGATCTGCTGGAACTCGTAGGCTTCCGTGTCGGCCGTCCCGGTCATGCCGGCCAGCTTCTGGTACATCCGAAAGTAGTTCTGGAAGGTGATGGAGGCGAGCGTCTGGTTCTCGCGCTGGATGCGCGCGCCTTCCTTGGCTTCCACCGCCTGGTGCAGGCCGTCGGACCAGCGCCGCCCGGGCATCAGGCGCCCGGTGAACTCATCCACGATGATGACCTCGTCGTTCTGCACTACGTAGTGCTGGTCGCGGTGGTACAGCGCGTGGGCGCGCAGGGCCGCGTAGACGTGATGCATGAGCGTGATGTTGGAGGCGTCGTACAGGCTGGTGCCTTCGGCCAGCAACCCGGCGCTGGTGAGCAACTCCTCGGCGTGTTCGTGCCCGGCTTCGGTGAGCAGAACCTGGTGCGCCTTCTCATCCACGGAGTAGTCACCCGGCTCGTTCTCCTTGGCCTGGCGGGTGAGCTTGGGCACCAGATCATTGATTTTGTAATACAGATCGGTGGTGTCTTCGGCCTGACCGGAGATGATCAGCGGCGTGCGCGCCTCGTCGATCAGGATGGAATCGACTTCGTCGACAATGGCATAGGCCAGCCTGCGCTGCACCCGGTCGCCGGTGGCGTAGACCATGTTGTCGCGCAGGTAGTCGAAGCCGAACTCGTTATTGGTCCCGTAAGTCACGTCCGCGGCGTAGGCCTGTTGCTTGGAGGCGTGGTCCATCTGCGACAGGTTCACACCCACGCTCAGCCCGAGGAAGGCGAACAGCCGGCCCATCCAGGCGGCGTCGCGGCTGGCCAGGTAGTCGTTGACGGTGACGACATGCACACCCTCGCCGCCGAGCGCGTTCAGATATGCAGGCAGCGTTGCCACCAGAGTCTTGCCCTCGCCGGTGCGCATCTCGGAGATCTTGCCGTGGTGCAGGACCATCCCGCCGATCAACTGGACGTCGAAATGGCGCATGTTGAGTGCGCGCTTTCCCGCCTCCCGCACGACGGCGAAGGCCTCCGGCAACAGCTGATCCAGCGTCTCGCCGTCGGTGAGACGCTGTCTGAACACCGGCGTCTTGGCGCGCAGCTCGGCATCCGACAGGCGCTCGATCTCCGGTTCGAGGGCGTTGATCGCGCGAACCGTATGGGTATAGCGCTTGATGAGCCGGTCGTTCCGGCTGCCGAAGATCTTCTTGAGGAGCGTGGCGATCATGCGTAATCCGTAAATGTCCGAACGACCTCGGGCAAGGTGCGGTCGCCCCCCGCAAAACAAAAGGGGTGAGGGGCCATCCCTGGCCCCTCACCCCTTCGCGGCGGAATTAAGGATCAGCCGGGCATACGCAGGAAGCGCACGGGATTCTGAGCCGCGCCCCTGTGGCGCACCTCGAAGTGCAGGTGGGTTCCGGTGGACCGCCCCGTGCTGCCGACTTCGGCGATCTTGCTTCCGCGCAACACGACATCGCCGACCTTCGCCAGGATCTTCGAAGCGTGGGCATATCGCGTCACGAGGTCGTTACCGTGATCGATCTCAACCATATTACCATACTGCGGATGGCGGGCCGCAAACACCACGACCCCACCCGCAGCTGCCAGGATCGGGGTACCCTCTTCGGCCATAAAGTCGAGGCCTTCGTGGAAGGCGTTGAGCCCGGTAAAGGGGTCGATGCGCCAACCGAAGTTCGAGGAGTAGTAGCCAGCCTGCACCGGCTTCTGGGTCGGGACGAGCTGGCGCTTTGCGTAGTCCTCGGTCAGCGTGGACTCGAGCACGCGCAGCATGTCGGTGCGGTCTTCCAGTTCCTTCGACAGGCGATCCAGCTCTGCGCCCAGTTGACCCAGCGATACCTCGCGCGCAGGAACCAGGGACTCGGCGCCGCCACGGGCAGGCAGACGATCGAACATGAACTCCTGCGGCTTCAGCCCTGCCACTTTGGTGAGCCGGTCGCCCATTGCGTCGAGCCGCACCAGCCGCGCCTGCAGCTCGCCCAGCTTGGAGGCCATGGTGTTCAGGCTCTCGCGCAGGTAGGCCTGCATGCGGGCATTCTCCTCTGCCTGGATGCCGGAAAGGATCGTGCGAAGATAGGGGCTGCCGTTGGTCACGGCGTGACGAAGCGAAAAGTAGTGCAGCAGGACCACCAGCGAGAGCATCAGCACGAGCAGAGTCAGTCCCATCGCAGCAAGCTGAGGCGCGCCGACATTCAGCGAGCGCGCCCGGGACAGTCCGCTGGAAACTAGAATGATGTTCATTGTTTCCCCCTCCGACACCTAACGGCCGTGGTTGCGCATAGCCGGAGTATCGGCTACCTATTGAATTCCTTGACGGACCTCGAAGCAATTCGCGTGCGCGCGGGGCGCATCGCTGCATTGCAGCAGGCCTATTTGGCGGCCGTGCCCAGGGGGCTGGCTCAGTCGAGCACAGTGGGCTACGAGACGCAGGGAACGCTGGTGTTGCTAGCGGCAAGCGGGGCAGTGGCCGCCAGATTGCGCCATCTCGCACCGCGCCTGCTCTGGACAATCCGGAAACAGTTTCCGGAGGTTAAGGCACTCCGAACGGAAGTGCAACTTGTGCGCGGCACCAGACGCCCTGACGTGCCGATTCGTCGTATCGGGGCGACAGGGGTCCGGGATCTGAAGGAGTTGGAGGCCTGCCTGAAAGATGGACCGCTCCGGGATGCCGTCCGCCGCTTGATCCGGCGCGATGCACAGCAGGGCGATTCGCGCGCCCGGGATCCCTCAGATGGCGATGACTAGCCGCTCGAGCACGAGAAACGCTGCCACGATGAGTGCCACCGCGACCGCGCCGGCGAATACACGCCAGGCCCACCGCAACCAGCGCCGGTCTTTGGTGACTACGTACATGGCCACCGCGGCTGCGATGCAGATCAGCACCAGGAAGCCTACGGCACGCAGCGCAAAGGCGGTCATAAGCGCATCCGCATGAGTGAGCGGCGCATGCGGCTCAGGGATGCCAAGCCTGTTCCCATCGCGCTACCGCGCGACGGTTGCGAACGCAGCGCGATTAGGCGTACTGCGCCTGCAGGCTGACGAACGCGGGGGCCTCCTCCGGATGTTCGAAGGTGACTAGAGCGTAGCTGTCGCCCTCCGCCAGGAGAGTGCGGGCGAGCTGGTTGTTCAGCGCGTGACCGGATTTGTGGGCGCTGAACGCCCCCAGGATCGGATGCCCGAGCAGGTAGAGGTCTCCCACCGCATCCAGCACCTTGTGCTTGACGAACTCGTCATCGTAGCGCAGGCCGTCGCTGTTCAGCACGCGGAACTCGTCCATCACCACCGCGTTGTCCAGGCTGCCGCCCAGGCCCAGCCCTTGCGCCCGCATGTTCTCCACGTCCTGCATGAAGCCGAAGGTGCGCGCCCGCGCGACCTCCTTCACGTACGACGTGGTCGCAAAGTCGATGCTCAGCCGCTGGCTCGACTTCTGCACTACCGGATGGCTGAAGGCGATGCTGAAGTCCATCCGGAAGCCGTTGTGAGGCTCGAGCCGCGCCCACTTGTCGCCTTCCGTCACCTCGATCGCACGCAGAATGCGAATGAACTTCTTCGGCGCATTCTGCTCCTCGATGCCGGCGGACTGGATCAGGAAGATGAAGGGGCCGGCGCTGCCGTCCATGATCGGCACCTCGTCGGCCGTGAGATCGACGTAGGCGTTGTCCACGCCCAGGCCGGCGAAGGCGGACATCAGATGCTCGACCGTCGATATGCGCACCCCGTTGCGTTCCAGGCACGACGACAAACGGGTGTCGCCCACCAGCGTCGCGTGAGCGCGGATCTCCAGCGGTTCGGGCAGATCCACCCGGCGAAAGACGATTCCGGTATCGGGCGCAGCCGGCCGCAGAGTCAGATAGACCTTGTGGCCCGTATGCAGGCCCACGCCCGTGGCGTGCACCGCACTTTTCAGGCTGCGTTGGCGGATCATTCTCCGTCCGGGTCTCGATAGCAATTCACGTTTGAACATATCACGCTTGAACATAACGCCTTGATTATTCTAGCAGCTAGCACGCCGCAACGCCAGTGGTTGTGAAGTATTCTTGTGCTGCAGCAAGCCTGCATCAACCCCTTCCGCGTTGCGTCTGTAATCAAGGCGCTGCCGACTCAGTCCGCCTGCTTGCGCAGGAAGGCCGGGATGTCGAGCATGTCCACGCCGGACTGGCGCATCGCCTCAATGGTCGATTCGCGGTTGCGCCGCCGGATCACCGCCGGTGTCTCGAGCTGCGCATAGTCGACCACCTCGATCGGCCCGACGTCCGTCCCGGTCTTCACCACCGTCAGCGGCTTGGGCTGCTGCGCCCGGCCGACCGGCAGTCCTAACCCGGTGGCGACCATGGTCACCCGCAGCTGATCGGTCATGTTCTCGTCGATCACCGTCCCGACGATGACCGTCGCGTCCTCGGCAGTGAAGGCCTTGATCGTGTTCATTACGTCATGAACCTCCTTCATCTTTAGACTCGCGCTCGCGGTAATGTTCACCAGCACCCCGCGGGCGCCGGCGAGGTTGACGTCTTCCAGCAACGGGCTGGCCACGGCCTGCTCGGCGGACTGGGTGCTGCGGTGGGGGCCCGAGGCCACGGCCGAGCCCATCATCGCCATGCCCATCTCCGACATGACAGTGCGCACATCGGCGAAGTCCACGTTCACCAGTCCGGGGCAGTTGATCACCTCGGCGATCCCGGCGACCGCCCCGTGCAAGACGCTGTTGGCGGCCTTGAAGGCGTCCAGCATGCTGACATCGTCGCCCAGCACCTGCATCAGCTTCTCGTTGGGAATCACGATCAGCGAGTCCACATGCTTGGACAGGGCTTCGAGCCCCTCCTGCGCGATGCGCTGCCGCCGGCCTTCGAAGGCGAAGGGCTTGGTCACCACCGCTACCGTGAGGATGCCGAGCTCGCGTGCGACCTCTGCCACGATCGGCGCCGCGCCCGTGCCGGTGCCGCCACCCATGCCGGCTGTGAGGAACAGCATGTCCGCTCCCTCGATCAGCTCGACGATGCGCTCGCGGTCCTCGACCGCAGCCTGACGGCCGATGTCGGGGTTGGCGCCGGCGCCGAGCCCCTTGGTCACCGTCGACCCCAGCTGCAGCTGGACCCTCGACTTGTTGCGCTTCAGCGCCTGGGAGTCGGTGTTGGCGCAGATGAACTCCACCCCCTGCACACCGGCGTCGATCATGTGATCCACCGCGTTGCCTCCGCAGCCCCCTACACCGATCACCTTGATCACGGCTTCCTGCGGTTGTGCGTCCACCAGCTCGAACATGTTTTCCTCCTTCTGTTGAGATTGAAGAACCCGGTTGTTTCGACTCGATGCCTGCTCTTTAGAAATTCCCCTGGAACCACGTCTTCATGCGCTCCAACACCTGCCTGAAAGATGCCCCTTGCATGCGTGCGATCTGCTGCTGCTGGTGCTGCGCGAGGCCGGACAGAAGCAGCCCGACCGCGGTCGAGTAGCGCGGGCTGCGCACCACCTCCGCCAGGCTGCCGCCGTAGCTGGGCATGCCCACGCGCACCGGCATGTGGAAGATCTCCTCGCCGAGCTCGACCATTCCCTGCATCAGGCTGCTGCCGCCGGTAAGCACGATCCCCGAGGAGAGCAGCTCCTCGAAGCCGCTGCGGCGCAGCTCGGCCTGGATCAGTGAGTACAGCTCCTCCACCCGCGGCTCGATCACCTCGGCCAGCGTCTGCCGCGATAGCTGGCGCGAAGCCCGCTCGCCCACGCCAGGCACCTGGACGGTCGTGCCCGGGTCGGCGAGCTCGCGCAGCGCGCAGCCGAACTTCTGCTTGATCTCCTCGGCGTCCTTGGTGGGCGTGCGCAGCGCCATGGCGATATCGTTGGTGATCTGGTCGCCCGCGATGGGAATCACCGCGGTGTGCCGGATCGCCCCGCCGGTGAACACGGCGATATCGGTCGTGCCGCCACCGACGTCGGCCAGGCACACGCCCAGGTCCTTCTCATCCTCCGACAGCACGGCCATGGCGGAGGCAAGCGGCTGCAGGATCAGGTCCTCGACCTCGAGGCCGCAGCGACGCACGCATTTCATGATGTTCTGCGCCGCCGACACTGCGCCGGTGACGATGTGCACCTTCACCTCCAGGCGCACGCCGCTCATGCCGAGCGGCTCGCGCACATCCTCCTGTCCGTCGATGATGAATTCCTGGTTGAGGATGTGCAGGATCTGCTGGTCGGTGGGGATGTTCACCGCCTTGGCCGTCTCGATCACGCGGTCCACGTCGAGCTGGCTGACCTCGCGGTCCTTGATGGCCACCATGCCGTGCGAGTTGAAGCTGCGGATGTGGCTGCCCGCGATCCCGGTATAGACCTCCTTGATCTTGCAGTCGGCCATCAGCTCCGCCTCCTCCAGTGCACGCTGGATGGCGCCGACGGTGGACTCGATGTTCACGACCACGCCCTTCTTCAGGCCGCGCGACGCATGGCTGCCGTACCCGATCACGTCGAAGCCACCCTCCGGCGTGAGCTCCGCGACCATGGCGACGATCTTGGAGGTGCCGATATCGAGGCCGACGATGAGGTTCTTGTTGTCCTTGGGTCTGTTCATGACTGCCATGTCGGTCAGGCGGGTCGCCGGCCCCAGCGCAGCCCGGGCTGGCGCAGCGCGAAGCCGTTGGGATAGCGCAGATCGACGCGGTAAGCGCGCTGCGGAAGCCGGCCGACGGTGTGCTGGTAGACCGCGGCGAAACGCGCCAGCCTCGCCACCAGATCCTGGCGGCCCAGCTCCAGCACGTCGCCGTTATCAAGCTTGAGCTCCCAGGCGCGGCGCTCGGACAGCCGCACCTCCGCTGGGGCACGTCCGGCCCGGCCGAGCAGGTCGGCGAACACGCCGTATTGCGCGACCATCTCGGCCGCACTGCCCTCCGGCCCGATCAACACGGGCAGGCGCGCGTCCGTCGCGGCCTCGAAAACCTCGCCGCGGTCGCTCACAAGTCCGCTGTTGCGCCAGCGCGCCACCGCGACGTGCTCCTCGACCGCCACCTCCAGCCGGTCCGGCCAGGCGCGCCGCGCAGTGGCGCTGCGCACCCAGGGCAGCTTCTCGAACGCCAGCCGGGTCGCCTCCAGGTCCACGGTGAAGAAGTTGCCGAGCAACTCCTCGCGGGCGATCGTTTCGACCTGCTCGCGCGTGGTATGCGCCACGCTGCCGCTCACGGTCACGCCGCGCAACGGAAAGATGGGCATGCGCAGGACCACCATCAGCACGGCGTACAGCAGGCCGGCTGCGGCCAGCCCGAAGAGAAGGTTTGCCGTGTGATTCAGGAGCCTGTGGTCATCCCACATGGGCCAGCTCCAGAATGCGCAGCACGAGCTGCTGGAAATCCATCCCGGCCACCTTGGCGGCCATCGGCACCAGGCTGTGGCCGGTCATGCCCGGTGAGGTGTTCATCTCCAGTAGGCAGATGCTGCCGTCGGCCCGGCGGATCAGGTCTGCCCGTCCCCACCCGCTGCAGTCCAGCGCCGCGGCCGAGCGCATGACGACGTCCTGGATCCCACGCTCTTCCTCCGGAGACAGGCCGCAGGGGCAGAAGTAACGGGTCTCGTCGCTGAAGTACTTGCTCTGGTAGTCGTAGCGACCGTCGGGCGCCTCGATGCGGATGAGGGGCAGCGCCTGCTCGCCTACGAAGCCCGCTGTGAGCTCCTGGCCTGCGACGAACTCCTCGGCCAGCACCAAGGGGTCGAAGCCGCGCGCGACGTCGAACGCAGCGCGCAACTGGTTGGCGTCGGTCACCTTGGTCAGGCCCAGGGTCGACCCTTCGCGCGCCGGCTTCACGATGAGCGGCAGCCCCAGCCGCGCGGCGACGCCACTCCAATCGCTGTCGGCCCGGAGCACTTCCCAGCGTGGTGTGGGCAGGCCGCATGCGACCCACACCATCTTCGTGCGCACCTTGTCCATGCACAGAGCCGAGGCCATCACGCCGCTGCCGGTGTAGGGGATGCCCATCAGCTCCAACGCCCCCTGCACCGTCCCGTCCTCGCCGTAGCGGCCGTGCAGGGCGATGAACACGCGCTGGAAGCCCTCGCGTTTGATCTCGAACACCTCGCGCTCGGCAGGGTCGAAGGGATGCGCGTCCACCCCGACGTTGCGCAACCCTTCGAGGACGTTCTTCCCCGACATGAGCGAGATCTCCCGCTCGGCCGATTTGCCGCCCAGCAGGACTGCCACTTTTCCGAACTCCTTCACGCTCACCGCGTACACCCTTTGAACCACAGAGACACAGAGACACGGAGCAGAACTTGTGCGCCGCCGTCGGAAGCGGTCCTCTGTGCCTCTGTGTCTCTGCGGTGAAGAAGTACTTTCATTGGCGCTCCCCGATGATCCGAACCTCGCGCTCGAGCAGCACGCCGCAGCGCTCTTTCACCGTTTTCTGCACGTGCTCAATCAGCGCCTCGATGTCAGCAGAGGTCGCCGTGCCGGTGTTGACGATGAAGTTGGAGTGCTTGCGCGAAACCATCGCACCGCCGATGGCGAAGCCCTTGAGCCCGCAGGACTCGATCAGACGCGCGGCATAATCGCCCGGCGGGTTGCGGAACACCGAGCCGGCGTTAGGCTCGCCCAGTGGCTGGCTGGCGATGCGCCGCTGCAGCAGCTCCTTGATCACGCGACGCGACTCCTCGCCGTCGCCCGGCGCAAAACGAAACCATGCCGCCGCGAAGAATTCTTCGGCGTGAGGCGTGAGGCGTGAGGCGTGAGGCGCGAGGGGCTCGTCCTCTCTCCTCCCACCTCCCCTCAGCGCGACATGCCGGTACGACACGTCGAACTCCGCAGGGCTGCGGCGCCGGATCTCGCCCGCGCGCGTGAGTGTCAGCACCATGTGCACAACATCCCAGGTCTCCGACCCGTAGCACCCGGCGTTCATGGCGAGCGCCCCGCCGACGGTGCCGGGAATGCCGGCGAGGAACTCCGCGCCGCGCATACCGTGGTTCGCGGCGAAGCGCGCGACCTTCGGGGCAGCCACACCGGCTTCGGCATAGACCAGCGGCGCCTGGTCCGGGCGCGCGGTCAGATCCACCTGCTTGAGTGCGCCATGGGTAAACACGACCGTACCGCGCACACCACCGTCGCGCACCAGCAGGTTGCTGCCCAGCCCCACGAACTGGACCGGCTCGGCTGCCGGCAGCGAGCGCAGAAATCGAGCGAGGTCCTGCAGATCGAGCGGGAAGTAGGCGCGCTGCGCGCAGCCCCCAGTGCGCCAGGTCGTGTGCCGGTGCATCGGCTCGTCGAACCGCAGCTGGCCGGCCAGGCGCGGCAGCGGGAAGTGGCGGGCTTCGGCCATGTCCATGGCTAACGCAGGCGGGAGGCGAGAGGCGCGGGGCGGGAGGAAAGCCTCGTCATGCTCGGCTCTCCTCGCGCGCTGGCGCGCCTTGCGAGTTGCGCAACTGGGCCGGCACTGCTCCGATGGAACCGGCCCCCATGGTCACCACTACGTCGCCGGCGTGCGCTGCGCTCTTGATGGCGTCCGGCATCTCGGCGATCTGCTCGACGAACACTGGCTCCACCTTGCCCACCACGCGAAGCGCGCGCGCCAGGGCGCGCCCGTCGGCCGCCACGATAGGGGCCTCCCCCGCTGGGTAGACTTCGGCCAGCAGCAGCGCATCCACGCCGGAAAGCACGCGCACGAAGTCCTCGAAGCAGTCGCGCGTGCGCGTGTAGCGGTGTGGCTGGAAGGCAAGCACCAGCCGACGATCCGGAAAGGCGCCGCGCACTGCCGCCAGCGTCGCCTCCATCTCGGCCGGATGGTGGCCATAGTCGTCGATGAGGGTGAAGCTGCCGCCACCGGGCAGCGCGATCTCGCCGTAACGCTCGAAGCGGCGTCCCACGCCCTTGAACTCCTCCAGCGCACGCAGGATCGCCCGCTCCGGCACCTGGACCTCCAGCCCCACGGCGACCGCAGCCAGCGCGTTCTGCACGTTGTGAACTCCGGGCAGATTGAGCGTGACCTGCAGCGACTTGCCGGGACCGCCGTTGGCTCGCAGCTCGGCCGTGAAGCGCATGCGGCCGCCCTCATGCCGGATGTTCACGGCCCGCACCTGGGCCTGCTCGGACAATCCGTAGGTGGTGATGGGCTTGGTGACCAGCGGCATGATCGCGCGCACGTTCGCATCGTCCACGCACAGCACCGCCATGCCGTAGAAGGGCAACCGTTGCAGGAAGTCGAGGAAAGCCTGCCGCAGGCGGCCGAAGTCGTGCCCGTAGGTCTCCATGTGGTCGGCGTCGATGTTGGTGACCACCGCGAGCACCGGCTGCAGCTGCAGGAAAGAGGCGTCAGACTCGTCCGCCTCGACGACGATGAACTCGCCGCTACCCAGCTTGGCGTGGGAGCCTGCGGCCTCCAGCCGGCCGCCGATGACGAAAGTCGGGTCCATCCCGGCCTCAGCCAGAACGCTGGCGATCAGGCTGGTCGTGGTGGTCTTGCCGTGCGTGCCCGCAATGGCGATGCCCTGACGCAGGCGCATGAGCTCGGCGAGCATCAGCGCACGCGGAACCACTGGAATGCGCCGCGCCCGCGCCGCCCCGACCTCCGGGTTGTCCGGCTTCACCGCCGTCGAGACCACGACCGCATCGGCGCCCTCGACTTGAGCGGCATCGTGGCCCCGATACACGGTCGCCCCCAGGCTGCGCAAGCGTTCGGTGACGGCGCTCTCCGACAGGTCCGAGCCGCTGACCTGGTAGCCAAGGTTGAGCAGCACCTCGGCGATCCCGCTCATGCCGGAGCCGCCGATGCCGACGAAGTGCACGCGCTTGACCTTATGCTTCATTTCACCGGGCTGACGTCTTCGTCCCAAGCAGCAACCGCAGGCGGCGGTCCCCGAGGTCGTCCCCGCGAACCGCGCGCACGCTGCGTGCATTCGCCGAGCGCCGCAATGCCGCCGTGCCGGTCGTGCGCTTGAGTGGTTTCGCTGTCTTGTGCTTCATGGTTTGCTCCCTTCCTAACGTCATGCAGCGATCGCAGTACACACAGCAGCGACCGCTGCCGCGGCGTCGGGTTTCGCGAGCGCCCGGGCGCGCACAGCCATCTCGGCGAGCGTGTCCCGCGTGAAGCCGGCCAGCAGATCGGCCAGCCGTCGAGCCGACAGGTCGCACTGCGGGACCAGCACTGCGGCACCGGCATCGGCCAGGAAGCGCGCGTTGTGGGTCTGGTGGTCGTCCACCGCATGGGGATAGGGCACCAGCACGCTGGCCACGCCGGCAGCAGCCAGCTCCGAGACGGTCAGCGCGCCCGCGCGACAGATCACCAGGTCGGCCTCGCCGTACCGCGCCGCCATGTCGTCGATGAAAGCGACGCTCTCGGCTTGCACCTCCGCAGTCGCGTAGTTCGCCCGCAGCGCGTCGAGATGTCTGGTACCGGCCTGGTGGGTGACCACCGGCCGCAGCGGCGGGTCAATCAACGCTAGCGACTGCGGCACGACTTCGTTGAGCGCCTGCGCGCCGAGGCTGCCGCCCACCACCAGCAGACGTAGCGGCCCGCTGCGCCCGCGGAAGCGCTCCACGGGTGGAGCCAGCGCGGCGATCTCGCTGCGCACGGGATTGCCGCACCATTGCGACTTCTTGAGCACGTTGGGGAACCCGGTGAGGCGCCGATCGGCGACCTCGGCCAGGACGCGGTTCGCCAGCCCGGCGATGGAGTTCTGCTCGTGCACCACCAGCGGACGGTTGAGAAGTGCGGCCATCATCCCGCCGGGGAAAGAAACGTAGCCACCCATGCCCAGCACTACGTCTGGCCGCACGCGGAAGATCACACGCGCGCTCTGCCAGAAGGCGATCAAGAGGTTCAGCGGCAGCAGCGCCATGCGCACGAGGCCCTTGCCCCGCAGGCCCGAAAAGCGGATCCACTCGATGTCATAGCCGTGCCTGGGCACGAGGCTCGCCTCCATGCCGTCCCGCGATCCGAGCCAGACCACGCGCCAGCTTGCGCTTTTCATCTCTGCTGCCACCGCCAAGGCCGGAAACACGTGACCGCCGGTCCCGCCAGCCATGATGAGAATCGTGCGTGACACCCCGCCGACGGCGCTCGATGCGCCATCGCTGGAAGGGTCCGTCTTCTCATTCTCAGGTTGCACATTCGTCACTTGATGCTGTCACTCGTATTCGTCGCTCAACTCATGCAACCCTGCCTCTCATGAGCTGCCGATTCTCCCAATCGGCGCGCAGGAGGAGCGCCAGCGCGCAGCAGTTGGCGAGCAGCCCGCTGCCGCCGAAGGACAGGAACGGCAGCGTCAACCCCTTGGTCGGGAGCAGCCCCATGTTCACGCCCATGTTGATGACGGTCTGGGCGCCGAGCCAGATTCCGATTGCCTGCGACACGAGCGCGTTGAAGTAGCGCTCCAGCTTTGCGGCTTGTGCACCGATCGCGAAGGCACGCGCCGTGAGCCAGGCGAACAGCAGGATCACCACGCTCACTCCGACGAACCCGAGTTCCTCGCCGATCACTGCGAGCAGAAAATCGGTGTGCGCCTCCGGGAGATAGAACAGCTTCTCTACGCTCGCGCCTAGACCCACGCCCAGCCACTCGCCGCGGCCGAAGGCGATCAGCGCATGGGATAGCTGATAGCCTTTGCCGAAGGGATCGGCCCATGGGTCCATGAAGCCGAGAATGCGCTGCATGCGGTAGGGTGAGGTCAGGATGACCACCACGAATCCGATCGCCAGCAGCACGAACAGCCCGAAGAACAGGCGCCAGTTCATCCCGCCGAGGAACAGCACGCCCATGGCGATGCAGGCGATGACCGCGAAGGCGCCGAAGTCCGGCTCGCGCAGCAGCAGCGCGCCGACGAACAGCATCACCGCCAACATCGGCAGGAAGCCCTTGCGCAGGCTGTGCATCCAGGCCGCCTTGCGCACTGTGTAGTCGGCCGCGTACAGCACCACGAACAGCTTCATCAGCTCCGAGGGTTGCAGGTTCATCACCACCAGCGGCAGCCAGCGGCGGCTGCCGTTGACCTCCCGGCCAATGCCGGGGATGAGAACCAGCACCAGCAGCGCCGCGCCGAACAGGAACAGATAGGGGGCGGCCTGCTGCCACAGCCGCAGCGGCACCTGGAACATGCACACCGCGGCTGCTACGCTGATGGTGAGCGCGAAGCAGTGGCGGATCAGGAAATAGGTCGGCTGCGCGGAGCCGAAGCGTCCCGCCTCGGCGATGGCGATGGAGGCCGAGTACACCATCACGGTGCCGATCCCGAGCAGCAGGACGCCGACCCAGACCAACGAGTCGTCGAACTCGCGCGCAGCCACGGCCGGACGCTTGGCGGTCTGCGCGAAGCTCATGCCCGCGCCTCCAGCCGCCGCACCGCCTCCAAGAACACCTGCGCACGATGCTCGTAGCTGCGGAACATGTCGAAGCTGGCGCAAGCCGGCGACAGCAGCACGGCGTCGCCCTCGCGCGCCTGCTGGAAGGACAGCCGCACCGCGTCATCCATGTCTTGTGCGCGCAGCACCGGCACACCGCCGCCTTCGACCGCCTGCGCAATCTTCTCGCGATCGCGCCCGATCAAGACTAAGGCACGCGCTCGCCCCGAAACCGCGGGCCGCAGCGGGGAGAAGTCCTGGCCCTTGCCGTCCCCGCCCGCGATCAGCACGACCCGCTGCGGCATGCTGGTGAGCGCGGCGACTGTCGCACCCACGTTGGTGCCCTTGGAGTCGTCGTAGAAGCTCACGCCCGCGATCTCCGCCACCTTCTGCACACGGTGCGGCAGGCCTTCGAACTCGGTCAACGCTTGCAGGAGCGGGTGGTAGGGCAGATCCACCCCGCGGGTGAGCGCCAGTGCGGCGAGCGCGTTGGCGGCGTTGTGCAGGCCGGTCACCCGCAGCTGCGAGACCGCCAGGAGCTTCTGATTGTCCTGAGCGAGCCAGGTGTCGCCGTCGCTCTCGACCAGTCCCCAGTCGCGCTCCCCGCTCGGCGCATCCAGCCCGAACGTCAGGACGCTGCGGCCGGCCATCGCCATGCCGCGCGTCCACGGGTCCTGGCGGTTGAGCACCTGTGCGCCCGTACCGCGGAAGATGCGCGCCTTGGCGCGCGCGTAGTCCTCCATGCTGGAATAGCGGTCCAGGTGGTCCTCGCTCAGGTTCAGGCACGCCGCCACGTGCGCGTCCAGGCTGTGGGTCGTCTCGAGCTGGAAGCTGGACAGCTCCAGTACGAACGCCTCGGGGCGACGGCCACCCGCCGCCTGCTCCTGCACCACCTGGGAAAGCGCGTCCAGCACCGGCAAGCCGATATTGCCGGCCACGATCGTGCGCAACCCCGCCGCGCGGCACATGGCGCCGGCCATCTCGGTCACTGTGCTCTTCCCGTTGGAGCCGGTGATGGCCAGCACCTTGAAGTGGCCGAGCCCCGGCAGCGCGTGCGCGAACAGCTCGATGTCGCCCACCACCGGCACGCCGCGCCGCGCCGCCTGCGCAACCGGCGGCTCGCTCAGCGCGACGCCCGGGCTGATGGCGATGAGGTCCACCCCAGCAAAGTCATCGGCCCGGAAATCGCCCAGCGTGACCGGCACATCGGGCAGCTCGCGTGCGAGCTGCGCGGCGCAAGGCGGCGACTGGCGCGTATCGGCCACGCGTACGCGCGCGCCTTGGCGCGCCAGCCAGCGCGCCATGGACAGGCCGCTCACTCCCAGCCCCAGCACCAACGCTTGTTTGCCTGCCAGATCCATTAGTTCGCTACCTCGCTACTGCTGAATCGCAGAGACGCAGAGGCGCAGAGTACCCGCAGAGAAGAGCAAGTCCGGGCCTCGAACCGGAAGGGTGGGGCGTATCCATTCTTCCTCTGCGAATCTCTGTGCCTCTGCGTCTCTGCGGTTCAGCTTTAGCGTAGTTTCAATGTGGAAAGCCCGACCAGCACCAGCATCATCGTGATGATCCAGAAGCGGACCACGACCTGGTTTTCCTTCCATCCCTTCAGCTCGTAGTGGTGATGCAGCGGCGCCATCTTGAAGATGCGTTTGCCGGTGAGTTTGAACGACGCTACCTGCAGCATCACGGACAGCGTCTCCACCACGAACACGCCGCCCATGATGAACAGCACGATCTCCTGGCGGCAGATCACCGCGATCGTGCCGAGCGCCGCACCCAGCGCCAGCGCGCCCACGTCGCCCATGAACACCTCGGCCGGGTAGGCGTTGAACCACAGGAAGGCGAGCCCGGCACCGGCCAGCGCCGCGCACAACACGGTCAGCTCGCCGGCGCCTGGGATGTGCGGAAAGCCCAGGTACTTGGAGAACACGGCATGTCCAGCGACGTAGGCGAACAGGCCGAGCGCGCTGCCCACCATCACCGTGGGCATGATGGCCAGGCCGTCGAGACCGTCGGTGAGGTTCACCGCGTTGCTGGTCCCGACGATGACGAAGTAGGTCATCAGGACGAAGCCCCACACCCCCAGCGGATAGGTCACGTGCTTGAAGAAGGGCACGATGAACTCGGTCTGCGCCGGCAGCGTCGCGCTGAACGCGAGGTAGCCCGCCGCCGCCAGCCCGATCACCGACTGCCAGAAGAACTTGGTGCGCGCTGCCAGCCCCTTGGGGTTGCGTTGCACCACCTTGCGCCAGTCATCCACCCATCCGACGATCCCGAAGCCCAGCGTGACGACCAGAACGACCCACATGAAGCGGTTCGACAGGTCCGCCCACAGCAGCGTGGTGACTGCGACGGAAACCAGGATCAGCGCGCCGCCCATGGTCGGCGTGCCGGCCTTGGACAAGTGGGTCTGGGGGCCGTCGTCGCGCACCGCCTGCCCGATCTTGTAGGCGGTCAGCTTGCGGATCATCGCCGGGCCGACGATGAAGGAGATGATCAGGGCCGTCAACGTGGCGAGCACGGCGCGCAGCGTGATGTAGTTGAATACGTTGAAGGCACGGATGTCTTGGGCGAGCAGCTGGGCCAGTGCGAGCAGCATCTCAGTGGTCTCCTGCGGCCGCCGCAGGTCCGCCGTCAATGAATCGCCACACGATGCGCTCCATGCGCATGAAGCGCGACCCCTTCACCAGCACCGTCACGTCCCGCCCCACCATCTCCTCGAGCGCCGCGCACAGCTCGTCGACGTCCCGGAAGTGGCGCGCGCCAGCTCCGAACGCAGTAGACGCTGCCTCGGACAGCTCGCCGAGCGTGAGCAGCCGCTCGATCCCGGCCTCGCGGGCGGCCACGCCGACCGCCTCGTGCAGGCTGCGGCTCTCCGGGCCCAGCTCACCCATGTCGCCCAGCACCAGGATGCGTGTGCCTGCCGACGCCGCGAGCACCGCGATCGCGGCCCGCGCCGAATCTGGATTGGCGTTGTAGGTGTCGTCGATCAGCACGCCGCCGCCGCGACAGGGTTTATTCTGCAGCCGGCCCTTCGCGCCCTCGAACTCGGCCAGCCCACGAGCCACGGCCCGCCAGGGGATGCGCAGGGCGTGGGCGGCCGCACATGCGGCAAGGGCGTTGCGGACGTTGTGGACCCCCGGAGCGTGCAGGCGCGCCCGGTAGCTCGAATCGGATGTGGTCACCGTGACGAGACTGCCGCCGTCTGCCGCCTCCCATTGACCGTGCACCTCGGCCGGCTGGTCGAGGCCGAAGTCCACCACCCGGCGCCCGGTATTCAGGCTGCGCCAATATGCGGCGAAGGCATCGTCGGCGTTGATCACCGCAATGCCGTCCTCGCCCAGGCCCTGGTAGATCTCGCCCTTGGCCTGGGCGATGGCTTCGCGGGAGCCCAGCTCGCCGATATGGGCCGTGCCGGCGTTGTTCACCAAGGCCACGGAGGGGTCCGCCAGGCGTGTGAGATATCCGATCTCGCCCCGGTGATTCATCCCCATCTCGATCACCGCGTAGCGATGATGGCTGCGCAGCCGCAGCAGCATGAGCGGGACACCGATGTCGTTGTTCAGATTCCCGGCCGTGGCCAGCACGGCGTCGTCGCCCGCAGCCGCGCGCAGGCACCCCGCGGCCATCTCTTTCACGCTGGTCTTCCCGTTGCTGCCGGTGATTGCCAGAAGCTGGATCCGGAAGCGCGCCCGCCAGCGGGCGGCGAGCTTGCCCAGCCCGATGCGCGTGTCGTCCACGATGATCAGCCGCGCGTGGGGATGCTTCACGCGCTCCGGCTCGGACACCATCGCGGCGACGGCACCCAGCTCCAGCGCCTGGTCGACAAAGTCGTGTCCATCGAAGCGCTCGCCCTTGAGTGCGACGAACAGATCGCCGTGCATCACCTGCCGGCTGTCGGTGGTCACCCCGTCGAAGCTCGCCCCCGGGCCGCGGCGTCCGGCGCCGATCTCGTGGGCAGCGGTGTCGATGTCGAGCATCGCGTCAGTTCTGTCGGGCGAGTGCGCCGCGCGCCACTTCCGCGTCGCTGAACGGTAGGCGCTCGCCAGCGATCTCCTGATAGGTCTCGTGCCCCTTGCCGGCGATCAGCACGATGTCTTCGGGTCCTGCATCACGCACCGCTCGCGCGATGGCCGTGGCACGGTCCTCCTCCACGTGGTAGTTGGGGTGCGCGCCGGCGATGACCGCGTCGATGATGGCGCGCGGTTGCTCGCTGCGCGGATTATCGCTGGTCACGATGACCTGATCGGCCAGGCGCGTGGCTACTTCGCCCATGAGGGGACGCTTGCCGGCGTCACGGTCCCCACCGCAGCCGAACACGCACCACAGCCGCGCGCCTTCCGGCAGCAGCGGCCGCAGAGTCTCCAGCACCTTATCCAGCGCATCGGGCGTGTGCGCATAGTCGACCACCACCAGAGGCCGGCCTGCCGCCCGGATCATCTGCAACCGGCCGGCCGGCGGCGTCACGTGCGCCAGCGATTCTGCCGCCTCGTGGAGCTTTGCCCCGGTAGCGAGCAGCACGCCCAGCACGCCGAGCAGGTTCGACGCATTGAAGGCGCCCAGCAGGGCGCTGCGGATGACGCCTGCACCCCAGGGCGTAACGATCTCCAGCTGTAGTCCACGCCGCGACAGGTCGAGCCGATGCCCGGCGATCTCGCCCTTGCCGAAACCATAGCCCAGCACCTGGACGCGGGTGCGGTCGAGCGACGCCGCAAGCTGCGCTCCGAACGGGTCGTCCAGATTGACAACGGCGTACTGCAGACCCGGCCAATGGAACAGCTTGGCCTTCGCTACACCGTAGCGTTCCATGCTCCCGTGGTAGTCCAGGTGGTCGCGGGAAAAATTGGTGAACAGCGCGGCCGCGAAGGCCGCACTGTTCACCCGGCCCTGGTCGAGCCCATGGGAGGAGACTTCCATCGAAATGCAGCGCGCACCGCGCGCCAGCCAGTCGGCGAATTGCTCCTGCAGCGCGACTGCGTCTGGGGTGGTGTGCGTGGCCGGCATCAGCACGTTGGGGAAACCGCTGCCCAGGGTGCCGACGACCGCAGTGGGCCGCCGCAGGCGGTTGAGCGACTGCGCGATCCAGTGCGAGCAGGAGGTCTTGCCGTTGGTGCCGGTGACGCCGACGACCCACATCTTGCGCGACGGATCGCCATATACGTGTGCGGCGAGCGCACCGAGCTGCCTGCGCAGGCCGGCAACCGCGAGGTTGGGCAGCTTCCACCCCGGATTCCAGCCGAAGCCCCCGGCCTCCCACAGCACGCTGGAAGCACCGGCAGCGATCGCCTCGGGGATGTGCCGGCGGCCATCGCTGCGCTCGCCCGGACATGCCACGAAGGTGTCGCCCGGCCGGACTCTGCGGCTGTCGGTCGCGAGCCGGGTGATCTGCGTTCCCAGGTGCGCGAGAACAGCGGGATCGAAGCGCTCGGCCGCAGTCATACCTCTTCCTTCACCACGGGTGCGCCCTCCACCGGCTGCATCAGCGTGACGGGCGCATCGGGGGGCACCGCGCGCATGCGCAGTGCCTCGGACATCACGGCGCTGAACACCGGCGCGGCGACCACGCCGCCGTAGTATTCGTCTCCGCCGGGCTCGTCGATCATCACCGCCACCAGCAGGCGCGGGGCGGACGCCGGCGCGAGCCCGACGAAAGAGGAGACGTAGCGATCCGCGGCATAGGTTCCGCCCACGAACTTGTGCGCCGTGCCGGTTTTGCCAGCCACGCGATAGCCCATGACCTGCGCCCGCACACCCGTTCCGCCCGACAGCGTCACCGATTCCAGCATCGTGCGCACAGCCAGCGCAGTGCCAGGGGCAATGACACGCGTGCCGGTGATGGGCTGCTCGCGCTTGAGCAGCGTGAGCGGCTGCAGCACGCCGTCGGTGGAGAAGATCGTGTACGCGCGGGCAAGCTGCAACAGGCTCACGGAGATGCCGTGCCCGTAAGACATGGTGGCCTGCTCGATCGGCCGCCAGCGCTGATAGTCCCGCAGGCGTCCGGACACTTCTCCCGGGAACCCGCTCTTCGGCGGGGAGCCGAAGCCCGCAGCCGACAGCACGCTCCACAGCTGCTCGCGCGGCATCGCGAGCGCGAGCTTGGCTGCACCCACGTTCGACGATTTCTGGATCACCTGCGACACGGTCAGCACACCCTCGGGGTGCGGGTCGTGGATGGTCCGGTCGCCCACCGTCAGATAGCCGGGCGCGGTCTGCACCATCGTCTCCGGCCGCACCACCCTGGCCTCCAGAGCGGCCGCGACCGTGAAGGCCTTCAATGTCGACCCCGGCTCGAACAGATCGGTCACCGCCCGATTGCGTGCGCGCCGCGCGTCGAGCCGGCTGCGGTCGTTCGGGTTGTACGCGGGTACGTTGGCCATTGCCAGCACCTCGCCCGTGCGCACGTCGATGGCGACGATCCCGCCTGCCTTCGCGCGGTGCTCGGTCACGGCGGCCTTCAGCTCGCGATAGGCGAGATACTGCAGCTTGCGATCGATCGACAGCGCCAGGTCGCGACCCTCGATTGGCGCACGCACGCTCTCGGCATCCTCCACCACCCGGCCCAGCCGGTCCTTGATCACCCTCCGGCTGCCGGGCTTGCCGGCGAGCCATTCCTGGTAGGCGAGCTCGATACCCTCCTGTCCACGGTCGTCCACGTCGGTGAAGCCGAGCAGCTGCGCGGTCACTTCACCGTCCGGGTAATAGCGCCGGTACTCGCGCTTCAGGGAGATGCCCGGAAGTCCGAGCTGCACCACCCGGGCCGCGACCTCCGGCGGCTGGTGGCGTTGCAGATAGACGAACTCTCGGCTCTGGTCTGCGAGCCTGCGCGCGATCTCGCGCTCGTCCATGCCGAGCAGGCGGGCGAGCTGGCGGCGCTGGCCGGCGCTGAGCCGCGCATCGGCCGGGCTGGCCCATACCGACTCGACCGGCGTGGACACGGCGAGCGGCTCGCCGTTGCGGTCGCTGATCATGCCGCGATGCGCAGGCAGCTCGAGAAGGCGCGCATAGCGCGATTCGCCCTTCTGCTGCAGGAAGTCATCGTTGAGCACCTGCAGATAGAGCGCACGCCCGGTCAGCACCGCGAAGGCGCTCAGCAGAAAGCCCAGCAGCACGCGCGCGCGCACCACCGGAAGCCTGAGCGAAAGGGCCGAGTGCACTGTTCTCATTGGTCGACCCCTACGGTCGGCCCGCCGGCGACCAGCCGCACCCGGTCGGGCGGCGGAACACGCATCTGCAGCGTGCGCGCCGCGATCCTCTCGATGCGTGCGTGCATGGCCCAGGTGCTTTGCTCGAGTTGCAGCTGACCCCACTCCACGTCGATCTGCTTGCCGAGCTCCTGCTCCTTCTCCAGCTCGGTGAACAGCTTGCGCGCCTCATGCTGCGAGGTCACGAGGGCGAGCGCACAGACAATCAACACGCCGAGCAGGGCGAGGTTGATGCGGCTCACGCGGGCGCCTCCTGACTTGCGAGCCGTTCGGCGACGCGCAGGATCGCGCTGCGGCTGCGCGGGTTCTCGGCGACCTCGCGGGCGCTTGGGCGCACCGGTTTGCCAACCAGCCGCAGCTTGGGGCGCGGCCGCTCGGATTCGCGCACCGCCAAACCCTTGGGCAGCGCAGGCGGCTGCGAGTTGTCGCGCATGAAGCGCTTGACGATGCGGTCCTCCAGGGAGTGGAAGCTGATGACGGCCAGCCGCCCGCCCGCTTTGAGCAGGTCGAGCGCGGACGCAAGCGCTAGCGATAGTTCCTCAAGCTCTTGATTGAGGAAAATCCGGAGAGCCTGGAATGTCCGCGTCGCCGGGTCCTGGCCAGGTTCGCGCGTCCGGACGGCCTTACCCACGATCTGGGCAAGCTTCCTGGTGGTGTCGACAACTCCCCCCGATCGAGCCGCAACAATCGCTCTTGCAATCTGGCCAGCAAACCGTTCTTCGCCATAGGTCCTGATCACCTCCCCGATCTCGGTCTCGGAAGCGGTCGCCAGCCATTGCGAGGCTGTCATTCCGCGGCTCACATCCATGCGCATGTCGAGCGGTCCGTCCAGGCGGAAGCTGAACCCACGCTGGGGATCCTCCAGCTGCGGCGAGGACACCCCCAGGTCCAGGAGCATGCCGTCTACCGCGTGCACGCCCACTTCGCGCGCGACCTCCGCCACTCGCCCGAAGGATGCATGCCGAATGGTGAGCCGCACGTCGTCGACCGCTTCGGCTGCGCGCACGGCATCGAGGTCGCAGTCGAGCGCGAGCAACCGCCCTCCCTCGCCCAATCGCTCGAGGATCGCCCGGCTGTGCCCGCCGCGGCCGAAGGTGCAATCCACGTAGATCCCGTCCGACTTCACGTCCAGTGCGTCGAGCACCTCGGCCAGGAGAACCGGCCGATGCATGCTCGCACTCAGAGGGAAAATCCCTCCAACTCCGGTGGAATGCCGGTCTCATTGAGCGCGATGGACTGGTCCATCTGCGCCGCCCACTTCGTCTCGTCCCACAACTCGAACCGCGCGCCCTGCCCGACCAGCGCCACATCCTTCTCCAGGCCGGCGAACTTGCGCAGCGGCGCCGGCAACAGGATGCGTCCTGCCCCGTCTATCTCGACGTCGGATGCGTTCCCCACGAGGAGTCGCTGCAGATCGCGCGTGCGCGTATTGAAGCTGGACAGGCTCATGAGCCGCGCCTGGATAGGGTCCCAGTCTGGTGCGGGGTAAATCAGAAGGCACAGCGCTGAATCAGTAGTGACGACTAACTTTCCGCCAGCACGAAGCTGCAGAACCTCGCGATAGCGCGCCGGCATGGGAAGTCGGCCCTTACTGTCGATCGTCAGCGCCGTTACACCGCGGAACACATACCCCCCTGATTCTATGGGATCTCCCACAATCTCCCACTTTTACCCACTCCGTGCCACTATAGATAAAGGGGTCGAGCGGGTCAAGCAGAATTCAAGGGAATCTGCATTCGCTACAGACACTTATCGTCGGAACCTGAGGACATGCCGGAGAGCACACGGGAAACGAAGAATAAATAAGAGGATGGGTCTCGAACTAGAAGTAATTTCTAGATAAACGACGCATGCTTCTGTCGCATTAAGGTGACAGAAAGGAGCCGGAAACGCCGCACAGACCCGCTGCGACGCGTAGACGAAAAGGTGTGAAGTCGGCCTGTAAGCCGGGTTCTGTGCAGAGGCAGGCCTCTGCGGCAGTCATTCCTCTAGGCCGTCGGTTGCCCGCCGGCTCCAGCGACCTACCCGGGAGCAGCGCGAGCCACGCTGTCGCTCCCCTATTTGGTCTTGCTCCGGATGGGGTTTGCCAGCCCCCGACGTTGCCGTAGGGGCAGTGCGCTCTTACCGCACTATTTCACCCTTGCCTGATCCTGCGGTTGCAGGCCATCGGCGGTATGTTCTCTGTTGCACTGATCCGTCGCCTCGCGACGCCCGGCAGTTAGCCGGCATCCTGCTCTGTGGAGCCCGGACTTTCCTCTCCCATCACAAGGATGGCAGCGACTGCCCGGCCAACTTCACGGTTGAGATTGTAGGTGAATTAGACCGGGGAAAGTCCGGGCCTTGTTCATTGGAGCCCGGACTTTGGCTTCGGCCCGGCTGCCCGTAACGGGCAGCCTTAACCTGCCTGAGGGCAGGTTAGCCTACGCCGCAAGGCCACTGCCGTGGCCTTGTCCTCTCCCATCACAAGGATGGCAGCGACTGCCCGGCCAACTTCACGGTTGAGATTGTAGGTGAATTAGACCGGGGAAAGTCC
>Ga0105094_10000056_pt1 | contig 40618 bp, 26 predicted proteins | sample PPLLak1March2015_2_FD_87023 | JGI IMG/M metagenome (GOLD analysis project Ga0105094, IMG submission 87023) | Freshwater sediment microbial communities from Prairie Pothole Lake near Jamestown, North Dakota, USA - PPLs Lake P8 Core (3) Depth... | ecosystem: Environmental > Aquatic > Freshwater >...
ATGATTCAGCTTATCTTTTATATCGGATGCATATATCTTATCAATGATCTCCAGTTCTTTGTGGTTTAAAGGATTCGTCTGAGAGGCTTTGACATTAGACATAATCTGATCTGCACCGGATGCCCCGGGAATGATGCAGCTTACTTCCCTGAACATTAAAATCCATCGCAGAGCCAATAAAGCCAGATCGGTGTCAGGGAATTGCTTTTTCAGTTCTTCAACAGCTCCGAGTCCTTTATTGTAATCAATCCCAGCAAAGGTTTCACCTTTATCAAAGGCGGCACCGTTACGGTTAAAATTGCGGTGGTCACCGGACGAAAACATGGTGTCCCGGTTGAATTTACCGCTTAGCAGGCCACTGGCCAGGGGTACCCGTACGATAATGCCAATGTTTTTCCTTGCGGCTTGTTCAAAGAACAACTCTTTAGGCCGTTGACGGAACATGTTAAAAATGATCTGCACCGTATCAACATTCGGGTATTCGATTGCTTTCAGAGCCTCTTCTACTTTTTCAACACTTACGCCCAGTTTCCTGATCTTGCCTTCCGCCCTCATCTTGTCAAATACTTCAAATATCTCAGGCCTGTAATATACTTCCGCGGGGGGACAGTGAAGCTGTATCAGGTCGATGGTACCGATGCCGATGTTCCTGAGGCTGTCCTCCACAAATTCTCTTAAAATCTTCGGGGTATATGCCTTGTTATTGTGCGGCTGCAAACGGCGACCGCATTTGGTGGCCACATAGATACGTTCCGAACGTGAACGGACAAGCCTTCCTACGGCTTTCTCACTTTCCCCGTCACCATATACATCCGCCGTATCAATGAAGTTTATGCCCTGGTCAATGGCGGCATTCAATATTTTATCCGCATTATCATGGCTGAAGGGTTCTCCCCATCTACCTCCTACCTGCCAGGTACCCAGACTGATCTCGGAGATTTTAAAGCCTGTTCTGCCCAATGTCCTGATATGGTTCATAATGAATTGTATTTTGATTTTCAATAAACTCTCTCATTTGGTGTTATCCAATAGCTTCTTAACAACTACCTGATCTCATAAAAAATACTAAATTGGCTCAATACATTGTGATTCCAGGAGTAATCTGCAACATAGCTTCCAAAGAAATGGTAGGCCCAATCATATCCAAATTCAAGGCAAATGCCGGCTTTTGGGGCAAACTGATATTCCAGTCCGAATCCTCCGTTAACGGATGGCTGTACCATGGCAATTCCCAGGGAAAAGTCGTAGTGCTCGGTAATATAATTAATCAACCTGCGGTTGTATTCCGTGTATCTGAGCCGAAAATTAGCCGCAACTCCGGCGCATACAAAGGGACTGAGTTTTTTATATGAAAAACGATAGGTCAGCTGAAGCGGAATCCTGATACAGTCGATGTCAAAAAGCCTTTCGTCATAGGCCCACCACAAACCTTCAATATCATAAAGAAATGACAAATGATGATATATAAAGTGGACTCTAAGAGAATATCTGGGAGACAATAACCTGAGGTTGGACAATTCAATGCCGAGGCCATATCCTGCGGCAGAAGATAAATATACTTCTTCGGGCTTATCATTGTTAAGCTTTAGCTGAGAATGAAACGAATTCACAGCAGCCCCTAAATTTATTTTCAGATCTCTGTTGGTATCCTCATATATGATACATTCTTCGTCCTTACACATTTTTTCATGATATTCATGGGCAATCTTAATAAACGATTTACTGTCAAATTTCAGTTGATTTAATTTTGGAGATATGGACGGACAATCGTTAAAGTAATAATTCAGAGCCCCAATGTATTCCCTTTTATTGACCGAATAATCAGCGCCGTCAACGATCCTGATTTCTTTTGAGTTTTTCAGTTCATACAGCGAATCATTCTCAAGCAGCATAAAATATCGGATATTAATGTCTCCTGAATATTCCAGTATGCTGGCTTTTCCCTTGATTAACCATTCCAGGAACACCTTGTGAGGCTGATTGTCGGTAATAATATCCTGAGTTACAAAGAATTTTCCGTCAATAAAACGAAAGGCCTTGATATCTCCTGGTTTGAACAAGACAGCTGCACTATCAGACTTTGGTTTGAACAGGCATTGATGTGAATTGATTGCCGAGCCTTCAAAATTTATATAGCCGGATAATGTATCATTATTGTTCCGGATGATATAACCTTCCTTAAATTGTCCGAGAACCGGAAACAGCAATGATGTTATGATGAAATATGTTAAGGCTGACTTTTTCATACAGGAAATTAATCTACATAACCGCACTTTGCATAATATGACGATGATATATTTATAGCTGTTAAATATAGATTCTTTTTTGAATCCATTCAAGAATCATTTTAATTTTGAAGACTGTTAAAATGCTTACATAAAATGAATATAGTGAAAAAAATAACCGGTATTGTATCAACTCTCTGTCTGATGACCCTGTTGGGCAGTTCATACAGTGCTATATCAGGTTCAGCTTATGATATGGTTGTTGCCCCCGACGGAAGCGGTGATTATACCAGCATACAGGCAGCCATTGATGCCTGTAAGTCATTCCCGGATAAAAGGATTTGCATTTTCATCAAAAACGGGATCTATCATGAAAAAGTCCGTGTCCCCTCCTGGAACAACAAGCTTTCACTGATAGGTGAAAGTGTTGAAAAAACCATCATCACCTGGGATGATCATTTCAAAAAAATCAACCGGGGGAGGAACAGCACATTTCTTACCTATACCCTGCTGGTGGAAGGCGATGATTTTTATGCCGAGAACCTGACGGTTGAAAATACCGCCGGGCCTGTCGGGCAGGCTGTTGCCCTTCATGTTGAAGGAGACCGTTGCACTTTTAAACATTGCCGCCTGCTCGGTTACCAGGACACGCTTTATGCAGCCGGTCAGCATTCACGGCAGTATTATGATTCATGTTATATAGAAGGGACTACTGATTTTATCTTCGGCGCTGCAACAGTCGTCTTTAACCGATGCACCATCCACAGCAAAAGCAATTCATTCATCACTGCGGCCAGTACGCCCGAAGGCAGGCCATTTGGTTATGTGTTTCTTTATTGCAGGCTGACAGCTGAACAGGGCGTAGACAAGGTATTTCTGGGGCGTCCATGGAGAGATTTTGCCGGGGTCGCATTTTTGCATTGTGAAATGGGCAACCATATTGTTCCGCAGGGATGGGATAACTGGTCATCTCCGCAGCGAGAGAAAACGGTATATTATGCTGAATATGGTAACACCGGGCCCGGGTCCAATACCATAAAACGGGTTCCATGGAGTCATCAGCTTTCCGGAAGGGAAGCTAAGAAATATAACCTGCAGTTTATCTTCAGATCCTGTGATCCGGCTGAACCGCCGGTTGAGGTGTGGACGACGGGGAGATAACAGAGGGAGAGACAGGGAGAGGGAGGGAAAAAGAGAATAAGAGAGGTGGCAGGAGGCAGTGGCAGTTGCCAGTAACCGGTAATTGGAATAATCTGTAAATCTTCTCATTCCATCCTGATCAATTGCCCTGATCCGGTTATTTCCTTCAGGATGATCTGATCCGGATTGCCGTAAAGGTAAATGCTCCCTTCCCCGAATATGCTGTATTCCAGCATGTCCTTCACATTCACCGTGCAATCCCCCTTGGAATAGTTTTCAACCAGGGCATGACGGGCAGTTAAATTACGGGCATCAACCGACATGATCACATAATTCCATAGGCGAAGACTTCCTGTATTCCCTTTCAGTGTAAGTTTTCCCCCGCAGGGGAAGTTATTCCAGAAATAAAAAATAGCATTATTCAGCTCAAGTTCCGCCTCGGCGTATTTGTTCCCCGTAACAAGGCCAAATTCCTCCGTGATAATGGGATTGGCCGTTTCAATAAAACTGGCTTCATTGACCATGACCTTTTTAAGCCGGTCAGCACAAATCCATATTATTACCCTGTGATCCTCCGGCTTTAGCCACATCTTTCCCGATTCATAGGTCATTGTCAGAATTTCGTTCTCAACAGAATATCTTACTCCTTTAATAATTTCCCTGTTTCCTGAAATACGGATTGAAAAAGATGTATCCTGCTGAAGGATAACATGAAATACATGGTTGACATGGATTTCGCTAAAAGAAGGTAAATCCTTGAATTCATAAACCTGTTCAGGGTTTTCTTCTTCACATGATGTAGAAAGGATGATGAGGATTATAACATATAAATATTTCAGCAATATCTTCATGGTATCTAAGGTATGATCGTTTTAATCTAAAAGCGGAAGCCCAGTCCCAGCTCAGGATAATCCAAAATATGCAGATGGCTTTTCATAGAAAGACTCACCAGCCATTGATCGGTTATGGCAAATCTTACAATGCCGCGATTATACATGGTTTTATGATTTACCTGATCGGTCAGGAACAGGTATATTCCTTCCTGAATGATGAGGCTGATCCTGCTGTAGATAATTTCCTGCGAAATATGGATACCGGTGCGAAAATCATAATACTTCCGGTAACCGGTCTGATCAAAGGCCTTCATCTCGGTTTCGGTTGAAGAATCATAAAATATATCAGTTCCCAGACCTAAACCAATCATCCGGTATGGCTTCCACTTGAGTTCGACGGTGCCAGAAGAGGTAAAAAAGTATGCTGATTGAAAAGCCCGTGTATGTTTGCCTCCAAAGGCATAAGTGAATTCCCAGCAGAAATCTCTTGCGTGCGGTTTCAGTTCATGCGGTACAGGATAATTTTGATCTCCGATGCAATAACCCAGTCCGACATATGAGTTCAGGCAGTTTATACCAATGTTCGGCTCCTGCATATTCCCGTTGGAAAAATGCTCGAATGACAGACCGGTATGCAGCCGGCCGCGCTTCAATAACTGAATTCTCAAATCAAACCTGAAATTGAAACGAATATTCAGTTTTGAACCGATAACAATATTCTGAAAATTATGGTCAAGATCGAATTTATGATTTACATAATTGATCCCCAGTCCTATCTGATTATAAATTCCCCATCGGTTTGTGGAAAACATGGGGTAACAAAAAAAAGGATAAACCGCCAGTTCACGTCCAAACACCCTATCATTTCCAAGGGTGGAATAAAATATAGAAAAACCGTATTCCGGATAACCGTATATTTGTTCCCAATCGTTATTTCCCGTTGTTTTCTTTGAAAAAGTCAGGCCTGCAGACTTTACATGGTCCTCAATGATATACAGGAAATATTTGTATTCCGGCAAAACTAAGCCTGCCTGATAGTATGGTGTGACATACAGGTTACTGAAAGGATCAGCTCGCCCTGGTTCATGATCCAGAACCTGCGCCGGCAAATAGATCCAGGGTCCAGTTAACATTATAATCCAAGCGGTTAGAACAAGATTCCTCATGAACTATTTGTCAGTAAAGAACTATCATGCCTGTTGCAATTTATCGTTAAGGTTAAAAAGGAAATTTAGTTAATTTTTAGTTTTTAGAAGTTAGAAGTTAAAAGTTATTGGTCAGTAGGCTAAAGGCTGTAGAATTTTGTTTTTCACTCCTGCCTGCCGAGGCAGGTTTCACTCTTCCACTTGTTCATTGTTCATTGTTCATTGCTCATTGCAAATGAAACACTGCTCCGCTGGGCCCTATTCCCACCGTATAGGTATCGGTTTCACGGGTAACAGGATCCAGGACAACCATGCTGCCATTTCCGGTAAAGCTGCTCTGGAACAGGTACAGGTCGCCGTTCTCAGGATTTACGTCCAGGCCGTAATAGGCTCCCTCAAGAACCAGTTCAGCAGCCAGTGAGGGATTTCTTACCGCCAGTTTATAAACACCATCGGGCCGCAGGTAATACAGGTTTTCGCCGTCTGCGCTGACAGTCAGTTTTGGCGGGGTCCCGGTATACTGCCCTGCAGTTCCGACTACGCCTGTCCAGTCAATAGCCTGGGTAACGGTATTGATTTTAACCAGCCTGGCCTCGGTTTCACTGATGAGGTCATAGGGAGGATCCCAGCTATAGGCGGCATAACCTTTGCAGTATACCCACAGATTATCATCACCATCCAACGCCAGATCGGATGGGACATCACCGACAATAAGGGTACCTCTTATATTATCGTTGCGTGTGTCGATAACGGTAAGGGTAGAATCTACGCTCCATCCGCCACTGTTGGCGACATAAACAAAATGCCCCAGCCTGACCATGGATTCAGGGCCAAAGCCTGTTTCAATGGAATCAACGACCACATTGCCGGTAAGGTCAGCGATATAAACATAGCCCTGCATGCTGCCGCTGGTAATGTAACCTTTCTCATTGTCAACCGGCAGGAAAAATCTTGGATAGGTTATAATCATCGGTTCTGCCATTGTCCTGAAAGTTTCAAGGTCCACTATTTCAACTTTTCCCGATCCGTTGACCACAATATAAGCCTTATCTCCTGCAATAGCCATGGACTGGACCACGTCGCCCAGGGGGCGGCCATTAATATTTTCAAACAAGTTATTGACCAGGGTACCGGAATCGGGATTGAAATAACTTACTGATCCGTTATTGGCCATAAAAGTTCCTTCGTTGAGGATGAAAATTCCATAATAGTAACCTCCGTAGCCTTGATCTTTTTCATTTTCACACGCGCTGAATATAACGGACACCATGGCCAGTATAAATATAAAACGGATAATTCTCATACAACAGATGTTATTGGATCAGTTACTTTTTTGCTGCTTGTTCAGGCCGGCAGAAAAAGTTATGTAATAAGCCCTGCCGGGCATCGGATAGGCTCGCATGATTTCATACTGAGTGTTCAGCAGGTTTTCCACACGAAAGCCAAGGGTACATGACAGGGATCTGTATTTCTTTTCGTAACCTACCAGCATGCTTGTTATTATATATCCCGGCAACCGCAATGACTTATCATTGCTGTCAACGGTCTCCCGTTTGCCGGAGGCATTAAAATTCAATCCCGCTGTGCAGCCTTTCCGGTTGATATAAAGGTTTAACCTGGCCGAATGCAGCGGAATATACATGAGTTGATTGCCCTCGTACAGGGGATTGTTGTCATAGGTCTGAATTATGATGGACCGGTTCAGATTATAAATGAGCGTGGACGTGAATAATAAATCTTCTGACTGGTATTGGTAAGCCAATTCCGTTTCTGCTCCGAGGGCCCGTATGGTTTTGTACTCAACAGGGGTAAGGAAGTCCTGTGCCACCCATTGGATCCAGTTATCCACGTGCTGGAAAAAACCTGAGACCAGATAGCGTAATGATGATGCACGGGCATTGGAGTGAAGCCAGCCTTCAACGCCTATATCGGTTCCCCATCCTTTTTCAGGACGCAGATCCGGATTTCCTCCGGGCTGCCAGTATTTTTCATTAAAGGAGGGCTTCCTGAATTTGTTTGAAATGTTTGTCCTTACGCTAAAACTTTCACTTGTTTTGTAACGCCATCCGGCAGAGTACATCAGTCCGGGGTCCGTGCCCTCATAAAACTCCTTCCGCAGGCCAAAGTTACCAATCCATTTTCCCAGGTTAAGCTTCAGAAAAGATGAAAAGGCCAGTTCATTCTCATGAATGCGATCGCTGTAATTGTTGGACAATCCCGTAAGGGAATTATAGGCCGTTCCTGCTCCGATAATCACTTTGTTGCTCAGGTAATACCGGTACTCAAGTTCATTTAACAACCTTCTGGCACCCATTCTTGAATCAATGGAGAAGGCGTCATCATCGGGGTTTATTTTATCGGTATACCATAGAAAATCGGTGAAGTAGGCTGACTTTAAAACAATGCTTGATTTTTCAAAAAGTTTCCGGTAGGCAATGTATAGTTTCAGGGCACTGTCTTTCTGAACCGCATTACTCGCGCCGTAATTTCCCATGAGGGACGGGAGATCAAGAGCCTTATGCTGATACCAGCATCCTGCCTCAAGGGTATTTCCATCCGGGAGTTTCAGAAAAATATTCTGTATGAGTCCGGTTGAGCCATAAGCATTATGCTGTCTGCGCATGATGGGATTACCATATTTGTATCGGTCGGTATACTGAAAGTTGTTTTCAGCCTCCTGCCGGATGAAAGTGAGGTGGTATTGCAGGATATGGTTCCCGGCTCTGGCCTGCAACCGGTTATTGATTGTGCCGAAGCTTCCTCCGTCAATTGTATATACAAGGCTGGCCCGGTTATCCCAGTCGGGTTTATTGGTCATGTTGACCGAGCCCCCGAAGGTGCCACTTCCGAACAAGGCGCCGGAAGCCCCGTTGATCACATCAACCTGTTGCATAATACCGGCTGGGATAAGGGACAGATCAGCCTGTCCTGTAGCCGGTGAGTTGATGGCAAAACCATTCCAGCTTACCTGGGTATGGCTGGTCCCTGTTCCGCGAAGCGATATGGAAGCCAGAGAACCGGAAGGTCCGTAAGATCTTACCGACACAGGGGACTGAAGGAACAGTACGTCACCGAGATTACTGTGGCTATTATTCAGCAAGGCAAGCGGATCGATGTGAAAAGTCGGTTTATCCTCACAGAAAAACCGGGTATTGTTTTCCACCAACTTAACTTCGGGGATGTCATAATGCCATACAGGTTCGGTTTGCTGCGCCGCGACAGGAATAAAAAGCCAACCCACAAAAGAAAAACAGACAATTATTGGTTTCAATTCAAAAAAATTAAATGTTTAGACCCGAACAAACATCTCTTATGGCAGGTCTTCTGGCTCACTCCTTTTCAGAACGCCTTCCCATCTTATCCTCCGGAACTTTAAACTTGCGGAGTTCGACAGTGGCAGGGTTGCCCTGAAAAACACGGAGATTACAGCAGCGGGTACTGCCCGGGATTCTAACCCGGTTCCCTATTATCTGATCTTCCGGATGAAAGATCAGAACCATAATCACAGCAAATATAGGAAAGAATTTGTTTCCCTTCGGTCAATTCACGCGGTAATATTTTATCAACCGGTTTACAGGCCAGCCACAGCGCATAACATGAACAAATTATCAACATGGCTGAAAAGGCCTTGCAGGTTTTGGAAAGCGGTTAGGTCTGTTGTAATACTTTTCGTAATTTTGCCGGCATATTTAAGCGCATATTGTCCTTATGAAAAGGCACAAGATTGTCTTTCTGGATGCCAGTACGGTTGGTCATACCGATAACTTTTCCCGTTTGTCTGATCTGGGAGAAATTACCACTTTCCCTTATACATCCCGTGAAGACACGATCGGTCGTATCCATGAGACAGAGATTTTTATTACCAACAAAGTTATCATTGACGGATCAGTAATGGATTCTTGTCCTGCCCTGAAGCTCATCTGTGTAGCTGCCACCGGCATGAACAACGTCGACCTTCTTCATGCAAAAGCCAGGGGCATTGAGGTCAGGAATGTTGCCGGCTATTCCACAGAAAGCGTGGTACAGGTCACTTTTTCGTTGTTGTTTTATTTACTCAACCACCTCCGGTATTATGATGAATATACCAGGTCAGGAATGTATTCCCGCAATCCCGTTTTCACGCATTTTGAAAAAAACTTTACTGAAATTTCGGGCAAGCAGTTTGGAATTATAGGATTGGGCACCATAGGTAAAAGAATAGCGCAGACGGCTGCCGCCTTCGGAGCGAAAATCTCTTATCATTCCACCACCGGTCGTAATCTGGCCAATCCATACCCGCATCTTTCCCTGCCTGAACTGCTTTCGGCCTCCGATATTGTCACCATCCATTGTCCACTCACATCCGGCACCAGAAACCTTATCGGGTATGAGCGGCTGAAGCTTATGAAGAAAACAGCCCTGCTGTTGAATACAGGAAGGGGCGGCATTATCAACGAGGCTGATCTTGCCATGGCGCTGGATGAGGAATTGATTGCAGGTGCAGGTTTGGATGTACTGGAAGAGGAGCCTCCCCGGCCTGACAATCCGCTTTTTTCGCTGCGGCATCCGGAAAGGCTTATCATCACGCCGCATATTGCCTGGGCCAGCAATGAATCGAGAGAAAGGCTCATGGAAGGGATCATCCATAATATAAGTGAATACTTGAATAACCCAAAAACATAGCACTGTGGCACATAAAAAAGTGAGCGTCGGTTGCGTGCAGATGGCCTGCACTCCGGATGTGGAAAACAACATGAACAAAGCCATACAGGGAATTCGTGAAGCCGCTGCAAAGGGGGCCAATATTGTATGCCTGCAGGAATTGTTTTCCACCCTGTATTTTTGCGATGTGGAAAACTACGATAACTTCTCATTCGCTGAACCTATCCCGGGGCCTTCCACCCATAAACTGCAGCAACTGGCAGCTGAACTTCAGGTGGTGATTATTGCATCGCTTTTTGAAAAACGTGCAGATGGATTGTATCATAACACGGCTGCGGTAATTGACGCTGATGGCAAGTTCATGGGCAAGTACAGGAAAAATCATATCCCGGATGATCCCGGTTTTTATGAAAAATTCTATTTTACACCGGGTGACTCAGGATATGGTATATTTAAAACCCGTTATGCCACGGTGGGGATTTTGATTTGCTGGGATCAGTGGTATCCGGAAGCGGCCAGGATCACTGCACTGATGGGGGCTGAGATCCTTTTCTATCCCACTGCCATCGGATGGGCATTGACCCAGCCTGAAGACATAAACACAGAACAGCATAATGCCTGGCAGACCATACAATGTTCCCACGCCATTGCCAATGGCGTATTTGTCGTGACTGTAAACCGTACCGGCATTGAAGGAGGCATGCATTTCTGGGGCGGATCATTCATCAGCAATCCATTTGGCAGCTTATTATACAAGGCCCCCCATGATGCTGAAGAGGTAGCGGTCAGAACGCTCAACCTTTCAGCCGTTAATTTCTACCGGACCCACTGGCCTTTTTTAAGGGACAGGCGGACCGATACATATGCTCCCATTTTAAACCGTTTTATTGATGAACAGTGACGACCTCCGCGCTTCACGCCATTCCATGATGTCGCAGCCCCATAAGACACCCGCTGAACTGGGCTATCATTTCCCTGCTGAATGGGAACGACATGCTTCCACCTGGTTAAGTTATCCGCATAATGAGGCATCCTGGCCGGGCAAAATACAGTCCATCTTCCCTTACTATCATGAATTTATCAAACAAATAAGCCAGGGTGAGATGGTCCATATCAATGTTGTTGACAGGCCGATGAAGGAGTCGGTGAATGAGGCATTGCAGAAGGCTGATATTTCGCCTGAGCGTTTCACACTGCATATCCAACCGACCAATGACGCGTGGTGCCGTGATCATGGCCCTGCTTTTCTTGTGAACCGGAAGGCTTCCATACCGCGGATTGTAGTAAACTGGCGATACAACGGCTGGGGGGGTAAATATCCTGCAGACCTTGACACCCGGATTCCCACACATGTTGCCAGCCTGCTTGGTCTGCCGGTCTTTTATCCCGGTATCGTAATGGAAGGCGGGTCGATAGACGTAAATGGCAGCGGGACATTGATAACGACCTCCTCGTGTCTGCTTCACCCCAACCGCAATCCTGGTCTTACTCAACCGCAAATTGAGGAATACCTGATGCAATATTACGGAGTTAAAAATGTGTTATGGCTGGGCGAAGGCATTGAAGGGGATGATACCGACGGGCATGTGGATGATCTCACCCGTTTTGTCAACGAAGACACGGTAATCACCATGACGGAACCGAACCGTTCAGATGCCAATCATAAACCCCTGAAAAAGAATCTGGCCAGGCTGAAAAAAATGAGACTGGCTAACGGGAAACAGTTGAATATTGCTGAACTACCCATGCCCGAACCGTTGCATTATAAAGGTCAGCGGCTTCCGGCCTCCTATGCTAATTTCTATATGGCCAATGCGGGAATCATGGTACCGGTTTTCCGGTGCAGGCAGGATGATATTGCCCTGGATATTCTTTCAGCCTGCATCAAAGACCGTCCCGTAATCGGGATCGATTCAACCGAGATCATCTGGGGACTGGGCAGCTGGCATTGTCTCAGTCAGCAGGAACCGGCCTGAACAACTGTATGGATACGTAAAAGTGGAATAATGCGTTGAACACTGAACAAGGAACACTGAATATCCAGCAACGAAGTACATATTCTCTTTGTATTAACTTCAGCGTTGGAAATTCGATGTTCCTTGTTCGATATGCTGTTCCCTTACCTTCCCTTATTTTTTTCTTGAGCTCCGGAATGCCAACAGGATGGTCAACAGCAAAATTGCGCCCAGGGCTATGGAAAGAATGAGGAACGTGCGGCTTCTATGTTGTTCTTTCACATATTGCTGGTTAATGGTATTAATATACATATCGGCCACCTTGTTATTTCCTTCGTTTTCAACCATGTCCTTTCTTTTCAGGACTTCCTCGCTAAGCTTGGATAATATTTCCTGGGTTTTCTCAATATCGAGGTCCATTTCGTTTTCCGACACCGGAAATTCAATGCTTACCGATGCCAGGTCAAGTCTATTAAGTTCCTCTTCCAGTTCAGCAGCCTTATCAAATTTCTTAAATGACTGGTAAACCGCTACCATGGCCTTCATATTCTTTCCCTTAATAGCAGTATAATCAAGACTATCAGCAATACGCTTGCTTTTTATATAGAACTCCAGTGCTTTTTCATGATCGCCTGACCGCCGGTAAGCGTTCCCCATATTAAACATGGTAACAGCTCTTCCATAATCATATTCTCCGGCCTTTTTGGAAGCCAGCGAACGTTCATAGTATTCAATGGCATCTTCATATTTATTATTGATAAACAATAAATTGCCCAGATTATTTTCGGCCATGGCGGCTTCTTTTCTGTTTCCGGCTTCATACAGGTTCTTTCTGGATTCCTTGAAGAATTTTTCAGCTTCCAGCAGGTTTCCCATCTCGTAATAGGCCACACCCAGCTTATTATAAACAGGGCCCAGTGCCTCTTTGATATTCAATTTCTTGATGATTTTTTCAGCTTTTTCATAGGAAAGGATAGCGCTTGTCAATACTTTCTGCTTATAATAAACATTCCCCAGATTATCCATAACATCTTTCAGACCAGATTCATCCGCGATACTATCCTTTAATTTGGCCGATTCCTGATAATAATCGATGGCATTTTTGTAATCATAGGTAATCTCATAAACGCCGGCAATATTGGAAAGAACTTTTGAAGCCCCTGCCTGGTCGCCAGCCTTTTTCTTCACCGAAAGCGATTTTTCATAGCTGTTGATGGAATTCTGGAAATCTCCTGATTCGTAATATGCATCGGCCATTTCTTCATATACACCGGAAACGTTTTCATGTTGGCCATATTGTTCTTCGATCTCAACTGCCTTCTGGTAATATTTGATGGCAATTTCCTCATCCTTGGCCTTTCTGAAAGCATCAGCAATTTTCCGGTACAATGATGACCGGGCCAGCATGTCCTTGCCTTGTTCAACCTTTTTCAGTTCATCAGCAAAAGCCTCAAAAATAGCTTTTCTTATACTATCTCTTGCTGACTGCTTCTGACGGTCAGTGACAAATTCATTAAAGTCTCCTTTTTCCTGAACGGCAGGCTTTGTTTTTTCAGCTTCGGCAGCCCTGGCCTTTTTCAGTTCTTCCTCTTCCTTTTGCCTGGCCAGTTCGACTTTTCTCTTGACCTCGGCCAGTTCTTTTGTTCCCAGGGTGGCTTCTATGCTCTGCATTTTCAGTTTTGGCTCTTCTTCATAAGGCATCAGATCGGCGGCCTTTTCATACTCGAACATGGCAGCAGCGTAATTCTTCTCAGCCAGGTAATTGTCACCTTTTTTGATATGCTCTTTGTAGAGTGCTTGTTTATCCACCTGCAGGACTACATTGAAAAGCGAACCGGAATTTCCCGGGGTCGAAAAACAAGGGATCGTCAGCAGATAAAAAATAAGGGCTGGCAATAATCTTCCGAACAATTTCTGAATTTTCATAACCTTCAATTGTTAATATCAGTGAAAACTACATTAATCTGCAAATTTCTGAATAAGTTAATACTTTTTTATATAAAGATATTAAAGGTTTTTAACCAAACATCATTTTAATTATTTCCTATTTATTCACTTTTTTTTGTTAATTTGCAGCATGCCACTATCGGCTAAACATCATTTTTATGGAGCATAACAGGGAACTGAAATCCGGAAGTTTCATCAGCCGTATTGCCGGCAGCATGAGAACTGCCAACCTGAAACTTGGCAACAAAATCAGGATGGTATTGACAGGATGCCTATTGATCGCGCTCATCATTCTCATTCTCCTGGTCTGGTTTAAACTGCGGGCTGGCTATAAATCATCTGGCTTTGAAACAATCTCGCTGATAGAGAGCACAAAAAAGCAACATCTGGAGGATGAACTGGGCAGGATTCATAACCAGCTTCAGTTATTTGCCACGGATTCCCGCACACTGAGTGCATTTGGTTCATTGTGGCAGGGATTCAGGGATATTGAATCGGATAACTATACTACAGCCGATGCTGCTTCTTTTGAGGAAATGCGCAACAAACTTGAAAACTATTTCACTACCCAGTTTATACCCCAGGTTGAGGATAAAACCATCGAAACTTTTGATGCGGGGGATTTCATGTCATCGGATAACAAACAAACCATACTCCAGTATCTGTATCTGGCTTCCAATAACAGGCCTGTTGGCCTAAAGCAGGAAATAGCAGGAGCCGGTGACGGAAGCCTGTATTCCGGGATCCGTGTACAACATCAGCCATGGCTGCTGACCTATGCAAGGAAGAATAGGATCTCTGATCTTTATTTTATCGATGCCACGACGGGCTATGTCTTCTATTCGTTAAAAAAGTATCCCGATTTTGGGACCAACTTATTCAATGGTCAATATAAGAACACCATGCTTTCAAAGGCTTTCCGCATGGCGATTTCAAAAAATGACAAAGGAACGGTTTATTTCACGGATATGGACAGGCGAATTCCCGGTATCATACCTCCCTGTTTCTACCTTTCTGCTCCGGTGACTCAGGGTAGCCAAATTATCGGTGCCATCGTATTCAGCATTGAAATCGATTTTCTGGATAAATTGATGATAACCAATACCGGTACAGAATCTTCTCATCAACAGGCGATCTCGGCCATGGTTATCGGATCTGACAGGGTATACCGCAGCAATGATCCGAACTTCCTTATGAATAAGATGAAGTTCCTGAAGAAAATAAACTACAGCATGACGGGGGAAGATGTTGCCCGTATAAAAAAATCACTTTGTACCGCCATGAATATGCAGGTTCAGGGGAATGTATTCATGAATGCGGTAATGGGTATTGCCGGGAAGGGGAAGTTTGTAACCCCTGCCGGTAAGGTTGCATTGTGTTCCTATGCACCCGTAAACATACCCGGATTGAACTGGATCCTTGTGGTACAGGCTCCGGTGCGTGAAATGCTGAGGCCTGTCCGTTCACTGATATGGTTATTAACAGGTCTTGGTTTGCTGGTGCTTGCATTGCTGTTTATCATCATATCTCGTTTCAGCAGCAACATAGCATTGCGAGCACGGTCAATCCATGAGACACTCTCTTTGATTTCCAGCGGTGCCGAAGTTGATACATCTGCAGCCCAATCCCATGACGAGCTTGATAAGGCAAATGTGGCGGCCAATCATGTGATCAAAAAAATGGATGAGGTGGCACAATTTGCTACCAACCTCACAGAAGGTAAACTCGACAATGCATTTGCCGTATCCCATGATAATGATGTAATGGGATTATCCCTCAATAAGCTCAGGGAAAGCATGATCCAGACAAAGAAGGATGAAGAAGTCCGCAAGGTTGAAGATGATATCCGTGGCTGGACCACCCAGGGCATTGCCATGTTCAATGATATCCTGCGGCAGGATAATAACGACATGAAAAGATTGTCTTTTAATGTCATCCGGAATATGATCCAATATCTGTCAGCAAATCAGGGAGGGTTTTTCCTGCTCGAGGACGAGCAATCTGCAGCGCCATACCTTAATCTGATAGCGGCTTATGCCTATGACCGGCAGAAGTTTATGCAGAAAAGGATTAATGTTGGTGAAGGATTGATCGGAAACTGTGTGCTAGAAAAACAGACCATTTATTTAAAGGATATTCCCAAAGGTTATATTGAAATAAGGTCAGGATTGGGTGGATCAGTGCCCAGATGTCTCCTGATCGTTCCCCTTAAGAAGGAAGATCAGATCACCGGTGTAATTGAGATCGCTTCCTTCAATGAAATGAAGAAATATGAAATTGAATTTGTGGAGAAGATTGCCGAAAGCATTGCAGCCACTATGGTAACGGTTAAGCTCCACGAACAGACTGCGATATTATTGGAAGAATCAAAGAAGCGTTCGGAAGAGATTTCCCAGCAGGAGGAAGAGTTGCGGCAGAACCTCGAAGAACTTAAGGCTACCCAGGAAGAAATGGCGCGTATCCGTAAGGATGAGGAACAGAAAGAAAAAGAACGCAGGGAAGTGGAGAAAAAAATGATGGATCAGCTAAAAGAGCAGCAACAACTGCTCTCCAAAGAAAAATCGCTGCTTGACGCCTTGCTGAATAACGTGCCTGAAAGTATTTACTTTAAAGACCTGAAGAGTAGGTTTATCCGGTTCAGTGCTTCTATGCTCAAACTTTTCAAGCTCAGCAATCCGGAAGATCTGTTAGGCAAATCCGATTTCGATATGTTTGATGAGGAGCATTCGAGGCCTGCCTATGAAGATGAGCAGGAGATTATCCGCTCAGGCCAGGCCATGGTTGACAAAATTGAGAAGGAGGTTTTATCGGATGGCAGGATAAACTATGTTAACACTACCAAAATGCCGCTGCGTGATGAAAACAACCAGATCATAGGTACCTTCGGGATCTCCAAGGACGTAACCAACTTTGTTAATCTGCAGAACGATAATAAGGTTAAAGAAACCATAATTAAAAAGAAAGAGGAAGAAATAAAGCGGTTACAGGAAGAAATCAGGAACCTGAAAAAAGGGTCGAAAACGCAATAAAGCCTGCTAATCAAAATATCAAAATACTCCCTGCAGGCAAATCATATTTTTTTCTAAATTTGCAGCGCCTTGAATATTTGATGACCTGCCTGCCGGCAGGCAGGTTTGGTGATTGATTGATTTTAAGGGATGGAGACAATGAATGAATCATAACAATCTTCAAATTTTCAAATATTCAAACCCGCCTGCCGGCAGGCAGGTCTTTAAATTTTATCCTGGTTCCGTAGCTCAGTTGGATAGAGCAACAGCCTTCTAAGCTGTGGGTCGCGCGTTCGAATCGCGCCGGAATCACAAATTTTTGTGGCGACCCTGAGGTCGCCTTCATTAATCTTGGCTGACGGCGCGATTCTCGAGCGGCCTTGCGCGGGTCTATGGGCAACGAGTCATCGCGCCGGAATAAGCTGCTAAATGCCCCTTTAACTGTTAACGTTTAAATAACATAAAAGCTGGCCGAACCAGCTGTCACTGCTGATAAAAAACCGCCAACAAACAAATAGGGATTAATAATAATGAATTATTATGGTTGAAAATCTCCTAATAGGAATTTTCAAATCTTTCTCTGAGCTCCTTCTGGAGCAGTATGATTTTCTCCTCCAGATCTTTGTTCTCATTTTGAAGTCTTGAAGCATCTTCCTCTTCTGACAAAAGTTCACGAATGAATCTGCGGTTTATTATAGTTTGCTTCTGACATTCATAAATGTTCCGGATCAATCTATCAACACTTTCCTTTACATCCAGCATAACAATAAGTTTTAATGAATAACGTCAAACATGATCAGTTAGAATGTACTTTTCATATTTGATATATATAAATATATGAAACAAAGGTACGACTTAAAAAGAGAGTTATCAACAATACTTTGGTACAATTTATATAATTCGTCACCATTCTTTTAACGTTTCAATATTATGTTTTAGTATTCACCTCAATCAAGTATTATGTTTACCGGCTTACCGTTAATATAATACTTGTTATTTAGGTTAGGAACAGAAATAATAATAATATAACTTGCCCCACTTATTGATAAAGATCGTGATTTCGCTTTGAATATAATCGAAGGATAGATGTACAAATACCTGATCATCATTATTTTATTGGCTGATGCTTCTTTATCCAGGGCCGGTCAGTATATTCCTGACACAAAAGAAGAAACTGAAAATGAAATAACGGAATCTGCGAAAGAATATAATAGTTTTTTCAATAGAAATTCCGGATCGGGTTACCTGATCATGGGGGAGATGGAATACGGAATAGCCGTCGACTCTTTTAAAACGGATTTTATAAAATTCAGTCTTATAAACGGTTATAGATTCAATCCCTTTCTTTCCCTTGGTTTTGGTGTGGGCATAAAGACTTTTTTAGTCGAGGATGATCCCGACCTGGTTGTCCCCTTGTTTTTGGATATCAGGGTATGTTTTATAGACCAGCGGTTTTCTCCGTATTTAGCCCTGGGAATTGGATATGCAATAGACGTCGGATATGATTCAGTGGATGATAACAAGCATTATTTTTTTGAAGCAGGTGACATCCTGATTAATCCAACCGCAGGGGTGAAATTTAAAATCACCGGCAGATCCGCTGCCAATATTGGAATCGGATGTGAAATGCAAAGCATGAGATTCAATGATACCTTGCATCAATCCAAACTTGCCGGGAATTCTACCTGCATCAGCATTAATGCGGGTATTTCTTTCTAAGTACTCTTCCCTTTCTTCCGTTAATGCTGAATCTTTTGTATTACAGGACCGTTTCAGCCGAAACCAGCTTTTCCAGTTCAATGAGATCAATGGAATTAGGGTGAAATTCGCCAAACCACCTCATGCAGCGGTTGGCATTCAACGGTAATCCTGCAACCGTGACGTTGTTTTTACGGCAATTGCGCATACCCCAGAGCAGTTCGGGAACACAGGCAATTCCCAGGACAGCAAAGGTCTTTCTTTCCTTCATCGTGTACCGGGCTAATTGTTTCATGTTTCCGCTCATCCAGATATAGGGTTCAATATTATGTTTTTTCAATAATAGGGTTGTCTGATGCTGAAAACAATGACCGGAACAATGCCGGCACTGATAATCAAATCCGTTTTTGGTCGCCTTGCAGTTCACCGAGAAATCACGCAGGCAATAGGGTAACAGGGCAATCTTTTTGTCTGCTTTTTTAAATGCGGAAGCATTCAGCCGGTTGGTCAGTTCAATTTCAATCATGTAAAGATGATTTTGTTCCCGCGTAGTACTAAGTCTCCTGTCCCACCATTTCGATACCGGAAGTGTTTTCAAATGTTTTTCAGTATTTTCAGTAAATGGCTTTAAAGGTGGAGTGATCAGTTGCAGTATGGTTGAAATAAGGGAATCGTTTTCCCTGTTATTCAGGAGCTTCCGTAAATACCGCTTTCCGGATGAATAGTGACCTAGGGTATCCAATACCTGCTTAATATCCTCAGCTTCATTTAAAATTTTGTCTGCCAGCGACCTGACCGTTTCATAATAATCACCGGTCGATCCGGTATTTCCAAATAAGGTATAGGTCTTTCCTTCAACAGGTGAATATTCCGGCCTTTCCTTGCTCATGATATCAATTTTTTATCAAAATAAGCCCATTCTATAGAAAAATAAAAGCCTGAAATGCATTAAAAGATCCGGCTGGCTGTATTGTTTGCCATCAGGAATTGTTTTCTCAGGGATCCTTCAGTTTGCGAAGGTATTATTAACGGTGAAACTATTATTTTGCGATGAAAGTTATCAGCTCATAAAAAAGTTTTATATTAGTATAGGTATTAACCAAATCTTAACCGTATGCTGAAAGAAAATCTGGTTTCATATTTTGAAACAAGCATCAAAGATAACTGGGATCTCCCGGCACTTTCTGATTATAAAGGTTCCACTTATACCTATGGGCAGGTTGGGACGCAAATCAAAAAAATGCATTTGCTTTTTAAGCTTGCCGGTATTAAAAGAGGCGATAAGATCTCACTGGTGGGCAAAAACTCGGCCAACTGGGGTACCGCCTTCCTTTCCTCCGTAACCTACGGTGCGGTAATTGTACCGATTTTGCCGGATTTTGTAGCGGAGGACATTCAGAATATTGTTAACCACAGTGATTCCATACTGTTATTCGTCAGCGAATCCATTAACCAGATCCTGGACAGAAACAAAATGCCAGCCGTAAAAATCAGTATCTCGCTGGAAAACTTCAGCATCTTTCACGCTGCAATGCCTTCTGTTCCTGCAACCAGTGAAGATATAGATAAGTTATTTCACAAAGAATATCCGGAAGGAATAAATAGCAGGCAATATGCATTTGATCCGTTTCCCAATGAAGATCTGGCTGTCATTAATTATACTTCAGGCACAACAGGCTTTTCAAAGGGCGTTGTGCTGAATCTCAACAGTCTGAGCGCGAACATCCGTTATGCCCGCGAGAATATGCCGCTGAAATCGGGTGATTCCATAGTATCTTTTCTTCCGCTTGCGCACACCTATGGTTGTGCATTTGAATTTATGTTCCCTTTTTCACTGGGATGTCACATCACCTTTCTTACCAAGTCACCTTCACCACAGGTAATTATTGAGGCCTTCGGTGCCATCAGGCCACACCTGGTGCTGGCTGTGCCGCTGATCATTGAAAAAATATATAAAAAACAGATCCTTCCGGCCATCAGCAAAGGCGCTGCCAAAATATTGATTAAAATACCACTGTTGAACAACCTGGTCTTTGGCAAGATCAAAAAAAGCCTTACAAAAGCTTTTGGTGAACGGTTCCATGAAGTGGTATGCGGTGGAGCCGCATTAAATGCAGAAGTTGAAACCTTGCTTGCGAGGATTAATTTTCCTTTTTCGCTGGGATACGGCATGACAGAGTGCGGGCCTCTGATCAGCTATGCCGGCTATAAATTCAGAAAGAAACACTCGGCAGGGAAAATGGTCGACACACTGGAAATCAAAATTGATTCCGTTGATCCCTATAACACCGTGGGTGAAATTCTGGTACGGGGTGATAATGTAATGCAGGGTTATTATAAAAATGAAAAGGCCACGGCGGAAGCCATTGACAAGGATGGCTGGCTGCATACCGGCGACCTGGGTATTATTGATAAGGATAACTACGTTTTCATCAAAGGCAGAATTAAGGGGATGATCCTTGGTCCTTCAGGTCAGAATATTTACCCTGAAGAAATTGAAGAAAAACTGAACAACCTGGTTTATATTCAGGAAGGTATCGTTATTGAACGTGAGGGGCGAATTGTTGCCCTTGTTTATCCTGATTTTGCAGCACTTGAAGCCGATGGTGTCCCCAGAAAGGAAATCGGGAATAAAATGGAGGAATACCGGCGTCATCTGAATTCAATCCTTCCGAATTATATGGGCATAGCAAAAATTGAAACGGTCGACGCCGAATTTGAAAAAACGCCGAAGAGGAGTATTAAGAAATTTTTATATCATTAGGAGGAGGGGAGGTAAAGAGTAACCGGTAATCGGTAATCGGTAATCGGTAATCGGTTTGGTCGTGCAGTCATGCAGTCGTGCAGTCGTGCAGTCGGGATAAGCAGGTTAGGTGTTTAGCTTTTTAGCTTTTTAGGGGGTTAGCTTTTTAGGCTGAAGGTTTTCAATTAACCATGAACAATGAACAATTAACCATTAACCGTTAACCATTTTACTTATCAGCCTTATGCCTTATGCCTTATACCTTTTGCCTTGTGCATTCTTTAACCTGAAATACATTATCCTATGAAATCCTGGCATCTTCTTCTGGCAGGCTTTATATTCGCCTGCAAGCCTGCTGTTCAAAACCCAATCGATGAGATCACCCAAATTGGGATTACCAGCGTTAATACCCAAAAGCCACATTGCACGATGCTCCCCTATTCCGATGTTGCTTCTGCCATTCAGGATGATCCGGAAAAAAGTCCTTATTTTCTGTCACTCAACGGTACCTGGAAATTCAAGTGGGTTCCGAAGCCTGAAGAAAGGCCGGCTGGATTTTACCGGCAAAACTATAATACCCGGCAGTGGGATAACATCGAAGTACCTTCAGACTGGCAGATGAAGGGCTATGATTATCCGATCTATGTCAACATCCGGTATCCGTGGGATGAACCCTACCCTCAGATACCGCTTAATTATAATCCTGTCGGATCCTACAGCCGGTATTTCAATCTTCCGGAAAAATGGGAAGGCCGTGAAATAATATTGCATTTTGGTGGTGTCAATTCAGCTTTTTATGTGTGGATCAACGGCAGTTACGTTGGCTACAGTGAAGACAGCAAGACGGCATCAGAATTCAATATAACCAACCTGTTAAAATCCGGGAAGAACAGCATTGCCGTTCAGGTTTTTCGCTGGTGCGACGGCAGCTACCTCGAAGATCAGGATTTCTTCAGATTGAGTGGCATTGAAAGGGATGTATATCTGTATGCAATACCCCGTTTGCACATCAGCGATTTTTTTGTCAGGTCTGACCTTGATGACCAATATAAAAACGGCCTTTACACTGTTACCTGTACGGTGGTCAATGCTGACACCCTTCAGCCCGCCCAGGGTGAGGTAGAACTGACATTGGTAGGATCAGAACTGAAAGCTATGGCCGGGCCTCTCCGGCAAGCCATACAATTGGCGCCGGGAGAAGAAAAGCCCTTTCAGTTCTCAGCAGAAATTGAAGATCCACTGAGGTGGACCGCTGAAACTCCGAATCTCTATCATACCGTTTTATCGGTAATATCACCTGACAAAAAAGTACTGGAGACGGTAAGCGCACAGACAGGATTTCGAAGGGTAGAGATAAAGAATGGGGTGTTGCTGGTAAATGGCAAACGGATTATCCTGAAAGGGGTCAACCGGCATGAGCATGACCCCCTTACCGGGCATGTTATCAGCCAGGCATCGATGATCAATGATATCAGGCTGATGAAAGGACTTAACATCAATGCTGTCCGCACCTGTCATTATCCCAATGATCCCATGTGGTACAAGCTTTGCGATCAGTACGGCTTATACCTGATTGGTGAAGCCAATATTGAATCTCATGGAATAGGCTATGACCCTGACAAAACCCTGGCAAACAAACCTGAATGGTTGCAGGCCCATATGGAAAGGACAATCCGGATGGTGGAACGGGACAAGAACCATCCTTCCGTTATTATCTGGTCACTGGGCAATGAAGCCGGGAATGGTTCCAATTTTATGGCTACTTACCGGTGGATCAAAGATTTCGATAATACACGCCCGGTTCAGTATGAAAGGGCCGGGCTTGAGGCAAACACCGATATATACTGTCCTATGTATTCCCCCATTGAAAGTATTGAGCATTATGCAAAGAAAAAACAGGACAGGCCTCTTATCATGTGCGAATACATGCATGCTATGGGCAACAGCGAAGGAAATTTCAAGGATTACTGGGATGTCATTGAAAAATACGATCAGCTGCAGGGGGGATTTATATGGGATTGGGTTGATCAGGGCATTCAATGCACAACAGACGAAGGGGTCAATTACTTTGGCTACGGAGGAGATTTCGGACCTGACACCGTGCCCTCTGACCGCAACTTCTGTTGTAATGGCCTTGTTCAGCCTGACAGAAGGCTGAATCCTCATGCACGGGAAGTACAGAAGGTCTATCAATACATTAAAACAAAATCGGTCAATGCTGCGAATGGTATAATAGAAGTACAGAACCGCTATGGTTTTCTGGATCTTTCATTATTCAAATTAAACTGGAATATAACAGCCGATGGCATTGAAGTGGCTGCAGGAGCCATCGATATTCCGCCGGTTAAACCAGGAGGATCATATCCTGTAAATATTGCTTTCCCCGCTTATGAAAAAATTCCCGGTGCGGAATATTTTCTGAATATTTACTATACCATCAACCATGCCGATAACCTGCTCGAAAAGGATCAGGAGGTAGCCTGGGAGCAATTTTCAATATCGGGATATGGTGCAAAGAATCAGGTCGGCCTTTCCTCCATGCCTGATCTGGTTTTTGCCGAAACCCGTGAAACCATAAACATACAGGGAGGCGATGTTGAGGTTGAATTCAGCAAACAAACGGGACTCATGACCTCGCTGAAATTCCGGAATACTGAAACCATAGTGAAATCACCTGAACCTGATTTCTGGAGGATCCCTACCGACAATGACTTCGGAAATGGGATGCCCAGGAGATGCGCCATCTGGAAAGATGCCGGCCAAAACCGTACCCTGAAATCAATTACGGCAAAAGTCATCGATCCGAAACAAATAAAGGTATTGTCGGCCTTTAACCTTGAGGATGTAAGGGCTGAGTTTTCCATGGAATATACCATCCGGGGATCGGGAGATATTCGGATAACGAATACGTTTATTCCCGCTGTTGACACCCTTCCTGAAATACCCCGTATGGGCATGCATTTACAATTACCCGAAAGTTTTGAACAGGTTTCATGGTTTGGGCGAGGGCCCCTTGAAAATTATGAAGACAGGAAATATGCAGCCCATGTCGGACTTTATTCATCCGACGTTGAATCTTTGAATTACGCTTATATAAGGCCCCAGGAAACCGGTTACAGAACCGATGTGAGATGGCTCGCGGTGGATAACGGCAAGGGTCTTGGCCTTCTGGTGACAGGAAATCCTCTTTTCTGCTTCAGCGCCAGTCATTTTTCAAGGGATGATTTTGAGAACGGATTCGAAAAAGAGCAAAAGCATACTACCGATATTAAAAAAAATCCATGGACTTCGCTGAATATTGATTATAAGCAGATGGGGGTCGGCGGGGACAATTCGTGGGGTGCCCTACCCCACCCGCAATATATGTTGCCGGCCAGGCGATATAGTTACACGGTAAGAATAAGACTGTATGACACAACAAAAGAAAAACCTGAAGGTTTAAAAAACCAGGTATTTTAGGCGCATGCTATCATAGGCTGAATTACCCCGGCGGGATTTTAAACACACCGCCGGGGTAATTTGACCTTTTTCCTTCCGGATCGTATCATGGATATATCGATTTGTTTTTCCCATTACTGAAATAAATTAATATGCTGTGAAAGGCCATTTTGTGGAGGTTCATCCCGATAATGATCATGAACTGATCAGGCAAAGTATTCAGGGTGATCTTACAGCCTTTCGGAGGCTTGTGGAACGCCATCAGCCGTATGCATACAGTCTGGCATACAGATCCCTGCTTCACAGGCAGGAGGCGGAAGACATCGTGCAGGATACGTTCATAAAAGTCTGGCTGAACCTCAGGTATTTTGATTTCAGGGGAAAATTTACAACCTGGGTATACCGGATCGTCGTGAACCTTTGCATTGACCGCCTGAAAAGTAAAAACAAATTTGCCGGTTACCCGGCATCATCAACGGAAAACAGCCGGGAATGGGTGAGCCAGCAGGATGAAATGGAAAAACTGGAAGAAAAGGATTTGGCAGAACATATCAAAATGCTGGCGGATCATCTGAGCCCGAAACAACGAATGGTTTTTATGCTGCGTGACCTGCAGGATCTCAGCATCGAGGAAGTCTGCCAGGTCATGCAAATATCGGAGGGATCGGTTAAAACCAACCTATATTATGCCCGGAATGCCATCCGGTTGAATCTTATAAAAAACGGAGAAGGAAAAAATGAAATGCAGTAAGGCACATAAATGGATTGCCCTTTACCGGGAGGGGGAATTGGAACCCGGCCTTCAGGAGAAGCTCCGGGAACATCTCGCGCAATGTGAATCTTGCAGCCGGCTTTACCAGACATATATTAAAAATGAACGGATAGCTGCGCTGATCAGGTCTGCAAATCCCGAGCCCGACAATAAGGAACTTCTTACCGGACGGATCATGAATGCTGTGGCAGACATAAAAGATACCTCCGGTCAAACAAGCCTCATGGCAATTTTCGCCCGCCTGTTGGAAATTTTTATGCTGCCGCTTACACGCCGTGTTGCGCTGGCCTGTGTGCTGATCATTGCTGTTGCATTTGGTTTTCAGCAAACCTATATTTATTCAAAGGTCACAAAGCTGGAAAATCAGCTTGCTGCCGCAGGCGAAACCTACAGGGCAAAATCCGGAAAAGCTGACGTGGAGGACTGCATGCGCAGTTCAGCCCGGTTCCTCTTAAGGTTTAATGCTGATCAAAGAGAAACTGAAAAGAACCTGCATAGGTATTTCAGGGAACATCCTGATAAACTGAACCTTTATGTATCCCTGTTATGCAATCAACAATACAGATCACTGAAAAAGTATGTCAACCAGGATAATTACATGGTTCAGGATATACTTTTTAAATATGAATCAATAACAGAATAAACCTCATCACCATGAAAAGCAATAAAATTATGAAATACCTGTTCAGCTTTATGCTGTTGGTTGCCCTGGTAAGCGGATGCAAAGAATACCTGAAATATACCATCACCACCAGGATTTTACCGGATGGTTCGATAGAAAGGACCATGCTGGTTGAGGGTGGCGATTCATCGCTGCTGGAAGGTGATTTTTCATCTGTTTTAAAAGGTTCACTGCCCGTTCCTCATGATTCCACATGGGAAATAACGACAGGATACCAGATAAAATCAACCAGCGATACAACCCGGGATACCTTATATTACTGCAAAGCCATTAAGGTATTCAGCAACTCCGATGAGCTGAATAAAGAACTCAACTGGGATACCCTGAGGGAAAGCAAGGTGACCAGACAGGTCAAGGTGGAAAAGAGATTCCGGTGGTTTAATACCTTTTACCGGTATGCTGAGACGTATAAACAGATTTTTCCGTTTACCAGGATACCGGTAACAGATTACTTGAGTGACAAAGAACTTGAATTGTATCATGCCGGCGATGGTGAATTCTATTACTCACCTGAAACAAATGAGTTACTGTTAAAAAAAGATACCCTGACAAGGAATGCTCTGTCAAAAAGTGACAGTGCCAGCATGAATAAAATAAAAGAATCGCTTGAAAAAAAGTATGAAGAATGGATGTTTGCAAGCATTTTTGAGGATTATTTTGATGCCGTAAAAGTGGCGCTGGATAAAAGCGGGACCATGAAGCCTGCCGAAACAGATAAGACCCATGACAGGCTATGGTCAATTTTCAAGGATCAAGTTGAATCTGATTCTTCTGAATTGTCAACCGATTCCAGCTATTTTCCCCTGCTTAAATTTGCTTCAGGATTCTACCAGGTTGATACGGGCATCCTTCATCAGGCAAACCGGAGCGGCCTTGATGATTTTAACTGGAGGTTAAATCATATGGGCGATGTAGGAGAATCCTTCACCAACATGGCCATTATGCCGGGCGTAATCATCTCCTCCAATTCCACGACCATTAACGGGAATACCGTGTCATGGGAGTTCGATGCTGATCTTTTCAACGAGAAAGACTATACGTTGCTGGCTGAATCAAAGAAGGTCAATAAGGGACCGGTCATTGTCACGGGTGCTTTTATATTGATGCTGCTGATAGGGCTGGTGGCGGGAATGGTTACTAAGAAGGGACAAGGGACAAGTAAGTGACGCCTGCCTGCCGGCAGGCAGGAGTGACAAGTTGTTTGGGGATTGAGCGGTGAGAAGGGTGGGTTGTGATCATAGCATGGGTTTCATTTGTAGAATAATTGCTATATTCGAACCCCGATGGAATTTAACAATCCACCGGGGTTTCATTATTCAGAAACCATAATCAGGTATTCCCATGTTGCTTCACTTTGCTGTTGCATTCTTTCTGATGTCAGGCCTTGTCAGCCAATTCTTACCGGTCTATCCGCAATTGAACAATAACCGCCCCGGAGAAATTGAGGGTACCGTACAGCGAAGCCTCACTTTTTTCAGTAAGACAACCCATGAAAATGTCAGCTATTCGCTGTATCTTCCTCCGGATTATTACAACATTCCGGACAGTTTTCCTGTTCTCTATATGCTGCATGGATTGGGGGGAGATGAGAACAGCTGGATCAATGACTTTTCCATTCACCGTATAGCCGACAGCCTGATCTGCAATCATGCCATACCGCCCATGTTAATTGTGTTACCCAGTGGAAGAAAATCCTATTTTATCAATGACTATCATGATGAATTTCCGTATGAAACTATTTTCATAAAAGAATTCATCCCTTATGTCGACAGCTTATACAGGACAAAACGCAGCAAGTCATACAGGGTGATCGGGGGCCTGTCAATGGGAGGCTTTGGTGCATTGATCAATGGTTTCAGAAATCCCGGACATTTTGCTGCCGCTGTCGGATTAAGTGCTGCTATCCGCACAGACAGTATGATCATGAATGAAAAGCCTGACAAGTATAACCAGGTATTTAAACCGCTCTTTGGTGACAGTATTCAGCAATTCAGCCATATTACGCAACACTGGGCGGACAATAATCCTTTATACCTTGTCCTCAGGCAGCCCGATACACTAAGAACAGTTGGCTGGTACCTTGATTGCGGGTTTTATGATTATCTGCTGCCCGGGAACGAGGCCTTGCATAAGCTGTTCATTCAGTACCGGATACCCCATGAATATCATGTAAGGACAGGCAATCACGACAGGGTATACTGGCAATCAGCACTGGTGCCGGCGTTGTTATATACCGGAAGGATTTTCAGGGGCGATTGACGTCATAACCCTCACAACCCACCTTCGCCTGCAACTGCCAAATTTGCCTTCTCAGGGCTTTGGTGGGCGAAGCAACCACTACAACCCTGCCTCGCCGGCAGGCAGGCATTACAACCTCTATAACTTTTTTAACTATTTCTTCTTTTTCAAAAATTCCTTTGATCAACTGCTTTCAATAGTCCGCTTATTTTTTTAACATTGCAGGATGAAACTTTCGGAGAGAATAAAAACCATTATTGGCGTTCGCATACTGGAAAAAAAGATTAGGAACCAGCGGCGGTCTGCTGTGGTATGCAACATACAATATGCCCAACATATTGGTATTATTTACAATGCCACCGAAACTGTCAGTTTTGAGATCATCAAAGATCTTGCTAAGAGGCTTTCCGAGCATTCCAATGTCAGTATACTGGGATATGTAAACAGTAAAAAGTTAATTGACCATTATTTATACAGGAAAGGATTTGATTTTTTTTCACGCAATGACCTCAACTGGTATTACAAGCCGGTTTCTGAAATTGCCGAAGCTTTTGGAAAGAAAGCATTTGACATATTGATTGACCTGAGTCTTGAGAAATATTATCCTATTCAATATATTGTCGCCCTTTCTCCGGCCACTTTCAAAGTCGGAAAATTTGCAGCGGATGAAAAATATCTTGATCTGATGATCGACACGGAAAAAGAGACCGAGCAAATGAAGAGGCTTCATGAAGAAATTCTTAAAGACCAGAAAGAAGAATCTGTTACCAATGATATTGAACGGGAGATTGAAAAGAAAACACATACCGAACTGCAATTGAGTTTTCTGATCAATCAAATAATGCATTATCTCTCCATCCTCAAAAAAAACTGAACCATGTCACAAAAGTCTTTTAACGGAACGGGGGTTGCCATAGTAACTCCTTTCAGGAATGACAGCAGCATTGATTTCAAGTCGCTTGAAAAGATCCTGGAACACATTATCAGTGGCGGTGTAGATTATGTTGTTGTGCTGGGTACAACGGGTGAATCGGTTACCCTTTCCAAAGATGAAAAAAAGGCAGTAATTAATTACGTTATAGATACCGTTGACAAACGTATTCCTGTTGTTGTTGGTATCGGGGGCAATAATACGCAGGAGATCCTGAATACCATCAGCGCTACTGAATATGATAATGTTGATGCAATTCTTTCCGTATCGCCTTATTACAATAAACCATCCCAGCAAGGGATATACCTGCATTTTAAAGCCATTGCAACGGCCAGTCCTGTTCCCGTCATCATCTATAATGTTCCGGGCCGGACAGGTTCGAACATTACCGCAGAAACGACCCTGAAGCTTGCAGGAGAATTCAATAATATTGTAGCCGTTAAGGAAGCTTCCGGAAATTTTGCCCAGATCATGCAGATTATCAAATATAAGCCCAAAAACTTCCAGGTCATCTCGGGCGATGATGCCATCACCCTGCCGATGATTGCAGTTGGCGCATCGGGTGTCATTTCGGTAGTAGCCAATGCCTTCCCCAAAGAATTCTCGGCAATGGTGAATTTCGCATTGAAAGGAGACCTGGCCAAAGCAAATGCCCTGCATTACAAATTGCTGGATATCATCAATGCATTGTTTGAGGAAGGAAGTCCTTCAGGGGTTAAAGCAGTGCTTGAAATACTCAAGTTTGCCCGCAATAATGTCAGGCTTCCGCTTGCACCTGTCAGTGAAAAGCATTATGCCAAGCTGGATGGGCTGGTGAAGAAGATGAAATAGCGCTGGTAGATACTAGCCAGTAGCGAATTTCTGTTTCACTGATTACTGATTACCGGTTACCTTCTTCCTAGATCTTCCTAGACCCTCGCCGCCATACTCTGCGCTCCATGGCAGTTTTTATATTTCTTTCCGCTGCCGCAGGGACAAAGTTCGTTCCGGCCGACTTTCTTTTCAACCCGCACAGGCTGGACTTTCTGATCTTTTTTATTTCCCGGTGCACCGCCATTGGGAGCATTAGACTCATAATCGCTCTTGTTGGCTTCCATCTGGCTGTAATCAGTACGCCTTGGAGCCTGGCCCTTTTGTACTCCGGATGAATCCTGAATGGGGATCTGTCCCTTCAGCAAAACACCGACCACTTGCTTGTTAACAGTATCAATCATGGTGCGGAACAGCTCAAACGATTCAAACTTATAAATAAGCAACGGATCTTTCTGTTCGTAGGTCGCAGTCTGAACCGATTGCCTGAGATCATCAAGTTCGCGTAAATGTTCTTTCCACGCATCATCAATGATGGCAAGCATAATGCTTTTTTCGTAGGAACGCATCAGATCTTCTGCATGCGTCTTAACGGATTTCTCCAGGTTGGTCAGGATATTGTAAACCCTAACTCCATCTGTAATGGGGACGATAATATTTTCATAAAGCTTACCTTGTTTCTCATATACATCTTTAATAACAGGATAGGCTTGTTTTGAAATGGCATCCTGTTTGCGTTTGTAAGCTTCTCTAATGGAGTGGTACAGGCTCTCTGTCATTTCCAGCTGCGAAAGTTTGATATATTCCTGGGCTGTAAACTGGGGTTCAACAAAAAGGGTACGGAATGCTTCAAATCTGAATTCATCAAAGTCAACCTGTCCATGATACTGATTTACCATGCTCTCGCAGGCATCATACATCATGTTGGCTATGTCAACCTGTATTTTCTCACCGAATAATGCATTGCGGCGTTTGGTATAAATAACCTCGCGCTGTGAATTCATAACATCGTCATATTCGAGCAGCCGCTTACGAATGCCGAAGTTATTCTCCTCAACTTTCTTTTGTGCTCTTTCGATGGATTTTGTAATCCAGGGATGCTGAATTACCTCTCCTTCTTTCAGTCCAAGTTTGTCCATCACGCCTCCGATACGGTCGGATCCGAACAAACGCATCAGGTCATCCTCCAGGGAGACATAAAACTGGGAACTTCCCGGGTCACCCTGTCGGCCTGACCGGCCGCGCAACTGCCTGTCCACACGCCTGGACTCGTGTCTTTCAGTACCCAGGATTGCTAATCCCCCTGCGCCCCGGGTGTCTGTTGTCAGCTTAATGTCGGTACCGCGGCCTGCCATATTGGTGGCAATGGTAACCGTACCGGTTTTGCCGGCTTCAGCAACAATTTCGGCCTCCCGCTGATGCAGCTTTGCATTTAATACATTATGCTTTAATCCCTTCATCTTCAGCATGCGGCTCAACAGCTCCGAAATTTCCACCGATGTGGTACCGACCAGTGCAGGCCTGCCATTCTTATTGAGGTTCACGATTTCGTCAATGACCGCATTATACTTTTCACGCTTGGTCTTATAGATCAGATCTTCACGATCATCTCTTACAACCTTTCGGTGTGTGGGAATTACCACCACATCAAGTTTATATATATTCCATAACTCTCCGGCCTCTGTTTCTGCGGTTCCCGTCATCCCAGCCAGTTTATGGTACATCCTGAAATAATTCTGCAGGGTTATGGTCGCGAAGGTTTGCGTGGCAGCCTCTATCTTGACTTTTTCCTTCGCCTCGATAGCCTGGTGCAATCCGTCAGAATACCTGCGTCCTTCAAGAATACGGCCTGTCTGTTCATCCACAATCTTCACCTTGTTGTCTATCACTACATATTCCACGTCCTTCTCAAACATGGCATAAGCTTTCAGCAGCTGGTTAATGGTATGAATGCGATCAGACTTGGTGGCATAATCCTGCAGTAATTTATCCTTGCGGACAAGCCTTTCTTCCGCTGAAAGACTTGATTTCTCAAGTTCTGCAATCTCCGATCCGATGTCAGGCATAATGAAAAAGCTGGCATCCTCTGCCGAGGTTGTTATCAGGTCGGTTCCCTTTTCAGTCAGATCAACGGAGTTAAGTTTCTCATCAATGACAAAATATAGCTCATCGGTCACCTTGAACATATTCTTGCTGTTCTCCTGCATATAAAAATTCTCGGTCTTCAGGAGTAATGCCTTGTTTCCCGTTTCACTCAGGAATTTAATGAGGGCTTTATTTTTCGGCAATCCTTTAAATGCCTGTAACAATTTAAAACCGCCCTCTTCAGTCTTGTTTTCGCCAATCAGCTTTTTAGCTTCAGCCAGCATGTTATTAACGAGACTTCGTTGCACAGTCACGAGTTTTTCAACCCGGGGCTTTAATTCTTCAAATTCCTGGTTTTCGCCACGGGGTATGGGGCCTGATATGATCAACGGGGTCCGTGCATCATCAATAAGGACAGAGTCAACCTCGTCAACGATTGCATAATGGTGTTTTCGCTGCACCAGGTCGTGCGGACTGATGGCCATGTTGTCCCTCAGGTAATCAAATCCAAATTCGTTATTGGTGCCATAGGTAATATCCGCCAGGTACGCTTTTCGCCTGGCTTCTGAATTGGGCTGGTGCTTGTCAATACAATCTACGGATAATCCGTGAAACTCAAAAATGGGTCCCATCCACTCAGAGTCGCGTTTTGACAAATAGTCGTTTACCGTTACGATATGTACTCCTCTATCTGCCAATGCATTGAGAAAAACAGGCAGGGTAGCGACAAGTGTTTTACCCTCACCGGTGGCCATTTCAGATATTTTACCCTGGTGCAGTACAACACCTCCTATCAACTGCACGTCATAATGAACCATATCCCAGGTAATGGGATTACCTCCGGCCATCCATGTACTGTACCATCTCACCTTGTCACCCTCAATCCTGACACTGTCGCGCACGGCTGCAATATCCTTGTCAAAATCAGTTGCTGTGGCTTCCAGGTATTCATTCTCCTTAAAACGCCGGGCGGTCTCCTTCACAACAGCAAAAGAGGCAGGCAGTATTTCGTTGAGTGTATTTTCCAGGGTAATGATAATATCCTTTTCGATGCCTTCTATTTTTTTATAAAGATCTTCTGCCTCCTCAATTTCAATATTTTCATTTTCAATCCGTGCCCGGATGGCAGCGATTTCATCTTCTGCCGGTTTTACGGCCTCTTTCACATGATTTTTCAGTTCCCGTGTCTTCGCACGCAATGCATCATTGCTGATATCCTGCAACGTGTCAGATTCAGCACGTATCTTGTCAACCAGGGGAAGTATCTCACGGATATCGCGTTCAGATTTGCTGCCAAAGAATTTCTTAAGAACATTGTTAAATTGGAGTGCCATTGCTTATAATATTTGAATCAAAACTGTCTTTTTTTCGTTAACTGTATGGTTATAGATGCAAAGATAATTACATTGCAAAGTAAATAAGATTTTATGCAACAGATGAAATAATTCTGCAATAACTTTGCCATTTCTTCTTCAACTTTATTTTTAAACGCTTAGCCCATGCGATTTTCCATAGTACCATTGACTTTTCTTCTGTTTACGGGATCTGTAACGTTTTGTCAGCCCTGGATGCATGAGATAACCCGTGAAAAATCCGCTGAAGAGATTGATTATTATGACATTCAACGTGCATTCCATAAATACTGGGAAAACAGGAAACCGGAAAAGGGGAAAGGCTACAAACCTTTCAGGCGATGGGAATATTTCATGGAACCCCGTGTTTATCCCACGGGTAAATTACCAGCGCTGTCATTATGGCAGGAAATTCAGGAAAAACAGCGTTCGCTGGCTCAGTCACCGGCAGCGGGGACGGTCTGGACCTTTATTGGTCCATCGAAAGTACCTGTTGATATCGATTCAAAAGAAATCGGAGGTATTGGCAGGATCGATTGCATTGCTTTCCATCCGGATGATTCGTTGGTTATGTGGGCCGGAGCGCCTACAGGCGGAATATGGAAAACATCGGATGGAGGCAGTAACTGGACTCCTACCGGTGATCAGCTGTCTGCCATAGGGATATCGAGTATTGTCGTTGATCCGAAGAACCCGGATAATCTATATATTGCTACCGGTGATGGCGATAGTTATGATGCCTATAGCATCGGAATACTTAAGTCAACTGACGGGGGATTAACATGGGGTACCACATCACTGACCCTGCCGGTCTCAGATGCCAAGGTTTTCCGTAAGCTGCTGATGCATCCGGCAAACAATAAAAGCATGCTGGCCGCTTCATCCGATGGAATTTACAAAACTACTGATGCCTGGGATACATACACAAAGGTATTATCAGGTCATTTTAAAGACATAGAATTCAAACCCGGCACACCTTCCATCGTATATGCAGCTACTTTTGGCAACAGCAACGGTATGGCAAAGGTTTACAGGTCAACCGACCAGGGCGCGACATTTCAGGAAACCATGACCGGTAACGTTGTCAGTGCCGATATTAACCGGATAGAACTTGCCGTTACAGCCGATAATCCTGAAGTTGTCTATGCCCTATGCTCGGACGCTGACAACGACGGATTGCACGGACTGTATAAATCATCCAACAGTGGTATTTCATGGACCAAGGTATACGGCAATGACAAGCTCAACCTGTTGGGTTGGTCAGCTACAGGCTCGGATATTGGCGGGCAGGGATGGTATGATCTTACCCTGGCCGTGTCACCCGGTAATGCCAATGAAGTTTATGCCGGCGGAGTAAATATATGGCGCTCCGCCAACGGAGGGACAAGCTGGACACTGATAAGCAACTGGTATCACGATGACGGTTATGAATATGTACATGCGGACCATCATGCGCTTCTATACAGCCCCCATGGAGAAATCCTTTTTTCAGGTAACGACGGTGGCATTTCCAAAACCTATAATGATGGCAAAAAATGGATTGATATAAGCGACGGGCTTGAAATACTGCAAACATACCGGTTCGGTTTATCAGCCACCGATCCTGATCTTATAATAACCGGTAACCAAGATAACGGATCCGTTCTGATGGACGGAGAAGACATCTTTGAAGTAGTGGGAGGTGATGGGATGGAATGTTTTGTGGATTATACCAACAATAATATCATCTATGCTTCGATGTATAATGGTGATTTGCGAAAATCCGTTGACCGGGGTGCCACCTTCACCTCCATAACACCATCCGGCAGTCCCGAAGGGAACTGGGTTACACCTTTCGCCATGCATCCCACCATACCCGGCATCTTATACGCCGGTTATGATAAAGTATATAAATCCCTCAACGGCGGAAAAAGCTGGTCTGCATTACCAGCAGGTATCCCGCTGAATGGCAATATACAAAGCCTGGCTATTGCTCCCTGCAATGATCGTTATCTGTATGCTGCCTCCCGCGATGTAATGATCAGATCAACCGATGGAGGAACCTCATGGACCAATATAACGGCAGGGTTACCTGCTTCTGCCATAACGGCCATAACAGTCTCCCCCACAGATCCCGGCAAAGTATGGGTTACTTTCGCCTCCTATGCGACCGGATCAAAAGTTTACCGTACTTCCGACGGGGGCAATACATGGGTCAGCAAATCTGCGGGATTACCCAATGTTCCTGTTAATTGCATCATATATCAGCAGGATTCCCATGGCGGATTGTATGCCGGTACCGATATCGGTGTTTATTACACGGATGAACAGCTCACCCAATGGATAGATTACAGCGGCAACCTTCCCAACGTAATTGTCAATGATCTTGAGATCGATTATTCCGCATCGCTGCTAAAAGCGGCTACCTATGGCCGGGGCATCTGGCAGGCACCGCTGAATGCTGTTAACCAGGAGATACTGAGGGCTGATTATTTGATTTCCAATGCGAGTGCCTGCGTTAACGGAACCATTACCGTTGAAGATCATTCCATCGGAAATCCGACAGGTTTTCAGTGGAATTTCGGAGAAGATGCAGTACCCCAGACTGCAGATTCAGAAGGTCCCCATACGATCACCTATACAACCCCCGGTAAAAAGAATATCTCACTGACATTGACCCAAGGTACTGCCACCGATACAGAAGTAAAAAAAGGGATACTGGATGTAGGAACGGATATAGATTTTGAGGTTATCCCCGATATCGTTAATTCCTGCGACACAATTCCCGCAGCGTTATTGGCGAGCGGAAATTTCAGTTATGTCTGGACCCCGGCGGACGGACTCGATACAACCGGAGGGAATAGGGTGCTTGCCTCCCCGGATGTCACAACGGACTACATGGTAAGAGCGACGCATGGCACCTGCATAACCCGGAAAATGGTAACCGTCATGATTACCGGCAATGACAATATCTGTGACGCTATCTTGCTGACGGAAGGAACAAACGGCCCTTTTAGCAATGACTGTGCCACAAAAGAAGAGACTGAGCCCGTTCCGGCACCGGGTTCATCGGGTGACGGATGCCAGACCCAGGATGGATGGTGCAACGGGGAAGACCGCATTGACAACAGCCTCTGGTTCAAATTTACAGCACCTGACAATGGTCTGATTTCCATTGAATCAGGTGGATTTGACAATCAGATAGCCGTGTATTCCTCGCCATCGTGCAATGATATTTATATGGGCAACTACATCATGCTGGCAGCCAACGACGATTTTCCGCCCAAAGCGGATTATGCTGCCTGCATCCAGGAGTTGCCGGGACTGACACCCGGAAAAACATACTGGGTTCAGGTTGATGGATCCTACGGAGGTGTCAGCGGAACCTTTTATCTAAAGCTGAATAACTATCCGCTCAGCGGCACGGATGAATACAATTTGGATGCAGGACCATCCGTTTCAGTATATCCAAATCCATCACCGGACGGATTCTTTAATCTGCGGATAGGAGAACTTTCTGCTGCAGGCTTTCACCTTCGCATCAGCAATATAAATGGTGAAACGGTATATCAGGAAACCTATGCTCCTCAGCAAGGTGAAACAGCATTTCCCATCAACCTCATGCATGTTCAAAGTGGCATATATTTGATTGAGGTTCAGTTTGAAGACAAGGTCAGCCATATAAAAGTTGTGATCCCGGATAAAATTTAGAACCATTCTATCCGAACATTTTGAATTCTGATTCGTAAAAATTTATTATCTTGCAATCCTTTACCTATACTGAATGTGAGGTTTTGATATACTAAAAGTGATGTTCTGATAAATATTCTTCCAATCTCGTTGGGGCAATCCTATCCTTCCTGCGTGTACGATCCCACTATGCCTTACACCCAAAGATTACAGAATATTTTACATGATTGAGGTATAAATCCTGTTAATAAGAATTTTATTAATCCGGTCTGCATTATATGAATAAGATTATTCATCAGGTTACCAAGATGATATTTATTTACAATCCTAAAACAGGTAAACCGGAATTGTTCCGAAAGCCAGCCTTTTTTTCATTGGTACCGTTTTTCATGATCGGACTGATATCCCTCATCTGGTTTCTGGTCCGTGTTATCCCTAAGCCCGGCCGTGTCACCTACCCCTGCATGAAAGCCGCCATGCCGCTGGCCTTTTCATTTGTCACAACCCTGGTAACGATGGCTGCATCGGTGTTGTTCTTCAAAAACGCAATAGCCCGTTTCCGGATTAACCGCTATAAATATGCTTTTCTTTTTCTGGCTGTCTCGATCATTGTCAGTGCAGGAACCCTGATATATCAGTCATCGCCATCCCTTGCCGTTGAGCATGGGCCTGTCTCCCTGTTTACAGACCCCCTTGGACCCAATAACCCGATTGGCACACCCAAAGGAATTTTACCGGGAAGGGTGGTTTGGGTGTTTGATCCGGATGCCACCAATGAAAACTGTACGAATGCAAATTACAGCGATGCTTACTGGCAGGAAAAGAACTGTAATCAGACGATTGTGGATAAGATGTTTGCTGACGGCATCAGACAATTGACCGGAAAGGAAACGCATGCCGATGCCTGGGATGCCATATTCCGGTACTTCAACATCAGTCATGGGAAAGGTGATACGGGATATTTACCGGGTGAGACTATTTTCATCAAGATAAATGCCGTCACTGCATGGGGTGGTTTGCAGGGATCGGATGGTGAAATGACGGGCCAGTCGATCGAATTTGATACTTCTCCGCAGGCCATCATGGCATTGTTGCGTCAGCTGATTAACGAGGCTAAAGTTCCGCAGGACAGGATCTATATCGGCGATCCGATTGCAGATATATTCAATAATATGGTGAGTAAGTTTTCTGCAGAATTTCCCAACGTTCATTATGTATCACAGAGAACCATAACAGGCAGAACCAAAATAACCGCCAGCACCCTGGCCGGCATTCATTATTCCGATAAGGGCGCTGTCATGAATCAGGTCAAAACGCATAATTTCTTCACGGAGATGATGGAAGCGGATTACCTGCTCAATGTGCCCGCCATGAAAGGCCATCGCTGGGGAGGCGTTACCATGTTTGCTAAAAATCACTTCGGTTCCAATACCACCGATGGCTCCTGGCAGTTGCATAAAGGCCTGATGAAAAACAATGAGAATGATCCGGTCAGAGAAGGATATCGTTTGTACCGGGTGATGGTAGATTTAATGGCTTCGAAATATTTAGGCGGCAATACACTGCTGTATTTCATGGATGCCCTGTGGTCAACCTCATATGAGCACCAGAAGCCTCAGAAATTTTATGCTTCGCCTTTTGATAACGACTGGTGTTCTTCGCTTATATTTTCATTGGACCCGGTTGCCATTGAATCTGTGGGAATTGATATTCTGCAAAAGGAATTCACGGATGAAAATATGGCTGCAAATCCTCCGCGTTATACTTTTGTCCAATGGGATGGCATAGATGATTATCTTCACCAGGCAGCCAGTTCTGACTGGTGGCCTGAAGGACTCACCTATGATCCGGACAATTCCGGAACTCCCATCGGCAGTCTTGGTGTTCATGAGCACTGGAACAACAACAATGCCATGCAGTATTCCCGGAATCTTGGAACCGGTGCAGGTATCGAACTGATAAAAATATTTCCCGGGTCAGCCGGCATGGAAGATAATAAAACAATGACTGAATGCAGGATATATCCCAATCCTGTTGCTGCTTATGCAACCATTTATTTTCATCTCAGGCAAAATTCGGCGGTGAGGATAGAGATCTGTTCCCTTGACGGTAAAGTGGTCCAAACCTTTTTTAATCAACCCATGAAAGCGGGTGATCATAGCCTGGAATGGCATCCCGGAAATCTTAATGGATTTTATCTTATCAGGTGTATTATGGATAATGGATATACTGTTGAGGAACAGACGATAAAGGTTAACGTGTTAACATTATGAACAGACATTTAATAACTTTAATTATATCGACACGACAGCATAAAGGAGTTTTAGTAAATTGCCGTGGTTTTCACGGAAATTTGATGGATGGCTGTAAAAAAAGTGATAATGTATTATTAATAATAAAAATAAACTTTTAAAATTACCGGTATTATGAGCAAGCAAAACAAAAGTTGGAAGAATGGATTTTACAATTTATGGTTAGCATCCCGCAATAAATTGTCCCTTGAAAAATCGCGTGTGATTTCATCTGCAATTTTTATTTTCATGGGTCTGGGTTCTTTGATATGGTTCCTGGTAAGGGTTATCCCCAAACCCAGCCGTGTCAACTATCCCTGTATGAAGGCAGCGATGCCTGTGGCATCCTCATTTGTTGCCTATATCATCGGGATAACCAGTCTCACTTTCCTTTTCCGCAAAGCCCGTGAGCGTGTAGTTCAGTCAAGATACCTGGTGGCTGTTGCTTTCATTGTCCTGGGTTTGATAGCAGGAGCGGCAGCCATCATCAGCACAAACAGTACCACAGTGGCAAACACCGCTGCCCTGCAGGGCCCCCAGGCCGGGAATGAGCCTGTCGGCACTGGCAAGGGAATCTACCCTGGCCGCGTGGTATGGGTCCATGATGCCGATGCCACCGATGAGACCTGCGCCAACGTTACAGGCGATTACTGGTCTTCCGATGCCAACACCAACCAAAGTGTTGTCAGTGAAATGCTTTCAGACGGTCTGCGGCAACTTACCGGTGCCGCCACCGATGCATCGGCCTGGGACAAGATATTCAAATACCATAACAGTACCCATGGCAAAGGAGATATAGGCTATCAAGCGGGGGAAAAAATTGTCATCAAGATCAACCTGAACGGGATCAACAATTCCAACCGGTCAGCCAATATTAACACTTCCCCCCAGATTTGTTATGCCATTCTCGATCAGCTGGTAAATGTGGTCGGTGTCGCCCAGGCTGATATCAGCATCGGGGATCCCAATTGTGCCATGAATGATGTGACCTATAACAAATGCAATGCTGCCTTTC
>Ga0105094_10000058_pt1 | contig 40338 bp, 42 predicted proteins | sample PPLLak1March2015_2_FD_87023 | JGI IMG/M metagenome (GOLD analysis project Ga0105094, IMG submission 87023) | Freshwater sediment microbial communities from Prairie Pothole Lake near Jamestown, North Dakota, USA - PPLs Lake P8 Core (3) Depth... | ecosystem: Environmental > Aquatic > Freshwater >...
CCCATGAGCCGACGGCGAACATCTCGGTGAGCCGACGCGGGTTGGAGACATCGCGCAACAGCCGGCATCTGTAGGCGCCGGTGCGGAGACGCACCAGGCGGACACGGTTCATCACCCCCGTGAACGCGTCGAAGTCGGTGTCATCGATCAGCCAGGTGTTGAAGATGAGGACCGGCCCGCCTTCGATGGTCTCCTCGTGGATGGGCGCCTCCCTCTCGGCCGAGAACTCAGGCGACTCGACCTCTTCGAGGGTGGGGAGGCGGAAACGGGGCGAGACGACGCCGAGGATGACCGAGCCCGAGCAGAGTATGACCATCGCCATGCCGGTGCCCACCGCGTCGGCCACGATCCCGGCGATTATCGACCCGATGGGGAGTATGCCCCCGAACGCCAGGCTGTAGAGCGACATGGCTCGCCCGCGAATCCACTCCGGAGCCATGAGCTGGGCGGTGGCGTTCAGGTTGGTCAGGGTGAGTACCCAGAAGGCGCCGCTGAGGAACATGAACACACCGGCTACCGGGATGGACCCGGCAAGACCAACCCCGATCCCCGACAGGCCGAACAAGGTGATGGTGAGCATCGGGGCGCGTCGCCGGAAGCGATGGAGGAACCATTGTCGGGTGAACGCCCCGAGCAGCGCTCCCGCTCCCATCGCCCCCAGGAGGAGGCCGAGAGTCCCCGCGTCGCCACCGAGGGTCTCGGTGTGCCCGGGGAGGACAGACTGAACCACCGACGATGTGACGGCGAAGATCGACACCAACGCCAATAGGCGGGCAAACACCGGGGTGAACCGGGCGTAGCGGATCCCGAGGCCCATCGCGGCGGCCAAAGAAGTCGACCGCCGTTCCGGCACGGTGAGGGTCGGGGCGACGATGAGGAGGCCGGCGATCACGAAGCCGTAGGTGAGAGCGTTGATCCCAAAGCCGGCAGCCGGGCCGATGGCGACGACGATGACACCGCCTATGGCCGGGCCGACCGCCCGGGCCACGTTGAAGGCGGCGGATTGGAGAGCAACAGCCGAGGCGATCATGCCCCGTGGGACGAGATCCGGGAGGAGCGCCTGCCATGTCGGCAGGTTGAGGGCGACACCCACACCGAGGACGAGGCCGAGGCCGAGCAGCAGGCCGGGAGTGATCCGGTCGAGGGCGGTGAGGATGGCCATGACCAATGCCGAGCCTCCCATTATCCAGTGGGCGACGAGCATGAGCTTGGTTCGGTCGAACATGTCGGCCAGCGCCCCCGCGGCGAGGGCCAGGAAGAGCAAGGGCAAAGTGGTCGAGGCCACCATCAAGCCGACCCAGGTGTTCGACCGGGTCAACTCGAACATGAGCCAGGAGGCGGCCACGCTCTGGATGAAGGAGCCCACCGAGGAGAGGACGCTGGCGACCCAGAGCGTGCGGAATGAGCCGTATTGAAGTGGGGCGACCGCTGAGGTCATCGAGTACCAGCGTAGGCCCGGTAGGTTCGTGTCGTGGTTCGTGACCTCGCCTACTTCATCTCGGGGGATCGGGGCCCGGGGCCGGGTGTGCTCGTCCTCCACTCCTTCTGGGGATTGACCCCATCGGTGAAGAGCCTGTGCGACGACCTCGCCGATCACGCCTACACCGTGCTCGCCCCCGATATCAACTTCGGCGAGCTTCCCGCCTCAGAGCAGGAGGCGCTGGATCACCTGGGCAAGGCCGATCCGAATCGGTTGGCCTCCCTGGTCCTCTCCTCGGCGAAGCTCCTCCATGAGAAGTCGACCGAGGGCCCGATCGGGATAGTCGGGTTCGGGATGGGCGGGTCCCTGGCTCTGTGGGCATCGGTGAGGTTGGCCAAGCTGGTCAGCGCCGCCGTCTCGTTCTACGGGAGCCAACAGATCGACTTCGCCGGTTCGCAGGCGGCGTACCTGATCCATCTGGCCGAAGACGACGACTATGTCTCCGACGACGAGGCGGCCTTCATGGAGGCGACGATGCGCCTCGAGGACCTGGATGTCGATGTGATCCGGCACCCGGGCACGCGACACGGGTTCGCGGAGCCGGATGGAGATACCTTCGACCCCGACCTCTTCGATACTGCCTGGGCGGGCACACTCGCCTTCCTCGAAAAGCGGCTCTGATAGCCAAGGGGATCTCTGGCTCGGCCCTTCCCGCGCTAGCTTCTCATAGTTCCACCAGGAGGGTGATTTGGCGATCGACAACGAGAGCTTCCGGATGCCGAGGTGGGGGCTCATCACCTTCGGGATCCTCACCATCATCGTCGGGATACTCGCCATCGCCTGGCCCGCGCTGACCGTCGTGGTCCTGGTCATGCTGCTGGGCATCCAGTTCTTGATCTACGGGGTGGTATCGATCGTGGCCGCCTTCCAGGCCGGAAGAGGCAGGGTTCTCGCGGTCATCTTCGGGGTCCTCGCCATCCTCGCCGGTGCCGCTCTCTTCCTGCGACCTCTGCGCAATCTCGATGCCCTCCTCATCGTCGTATCCCTGTTCTGGCTGGTCGGAGGTCTGGTCCAGGCGATCGGCGCCCTGGTGGATCGCGACGAGCGGTGGGGTTTGGAGCTCCTGGCAGGGCTGGTCTCCGTTGTGGCCGGGATTGCCATCATCTCCTGGCCGGAGGCTACCCTCTTCGTGGTCGCGTTCATCGCGGGCGGCTGGATGATCGTGATCGGCATGATGCACCTCGTCGCTTCATTCGTCGGGCCAAAGGCCCGATTGGCGGTCTGAGGCTCCCGACGACGGTCAGCCCGCCTCCCCGGCCCGGGCCCGGAGCGATCGCATCGGCTCGTACCGGCTCATTCGAAGCGATCTATCACCGGTCGCTCGACCGAGGGCTCAGCGCAGTCGGGTGGAGTTGCGCGACATAGCCGCCGGCAAGGGCAGCCACCGACATTGGCGGGGTGAGCACCGACACGACCTTGCTGGTGGGCCGAGCAACCGGCTCCACCCATCCCCCGAAACCGAACGTCCGCAGCTGGTCGTCGAGCACGAGTTGCGGCCGGATACCCTCGACGATCACGGTTCCGGCAGGCAAGTGCGCGATGTTCGCACTCCACAGGATGCGGTCGGCTGCCCGAACAAGACCCCGGCCCGGCCGAAGACGCTCCTTCGACAGCAGTCTGTTCAGCTCGGCGGCATCGAGGAACTGATCTGCCCCTGCCGCCCGGCTGACTGCCTCCCGGTAGCTGAGGTATGCCTCCCTTCGGCAGAGAGCACACGGCCGGTGGCCGGCCGCCAGTGCCACTGCGTCGTCGAGGAAGAAGATCGGTGTCCACCGATCGGGACGGGCAAGAGGCACCCGCCATCCTCGGTACTCGGTGAGGCACGTGATCCAGAGCTCTCCGCGGTGGTGACGGATCACAGCGCCCGAGGCGTCCACGAGGCAACCTCGATTGCCGGTGAACATTCCCCGCTCGCTCACCGCATGCAAATCGCCCCAGGGGTCGACCCGATTACGTAGAGGCAGCAGCCTCACCCCCACTCGGGTGGCGGGTCGCGTCGTCCCTCGGCCCACTCCCAGTGCTCGTGGAGGCTGATGCAGCGGCCCTCGGCGTCGAAGCGCAGGAGTAGGCATCCCGGCAGCGTGATCTCCTCCCCGTCGCTCTCCATCGTCGTCCACCACTCGACCGCGGCCCGGTCCCCGGCGACGATGGGCCGGCCCATGTGGACCGTGACAGCGCGCTGGGTGGCGGTCACGGTCCTCCAGTACTCCCCGATCCCGGCCCGACCCTGGTGGGGGTCCTCGAAGATGTTGGAGCGGTAGGTGGCGTCCTCGGTGAACAGTTCGACCACTTTCTCGTCGTCGGCCTCCTCCCAAGCCCTGCGGTAGGTCTCGACCCAGGTGTCGACGTCGATCACGATGCCCTCCATTCGAGTTGCCGGAACGGCCGAAGGTTATGCGAATGCGTGGAGGGGGGGCCTACCGCCCCTCCACTCCCGCCCGTCAGGTGTTGCTGGGTTCGCTCGGCTTGCTCGGCTCATCGATGGCGGCCCACCACAAGCACCAGAAGTGAAACCACGGCCAGGAGCGTGACTGTTCGTCGACGCACTTGATATCCGATGTCGGCGTTTCTCGTTCTCGGTCGCAGGATGTCTCCAAGAGCGCGGAGCGGGTAGCGTTTCACCATGACGATGACCGAGCCTGCCCGGCTCGCCCCTCATGTCACCGCCGGGCTGCTCCGGCGACTCGAAGAGCGCCCCGATGTGCCTGTGGAGGGCCGGGATCGAGTCGAGGTGGTCGCACCGTTCGACCTCACCGTGATCGGATCTGTTCCCCAGGCCACGAATGACGACGTGCGTGCCTCAGCCAGGAGGGCGCGGCTCGCCCAGCCTGCCTGGGAAGCCCTGGGTGCCCCACGAAGGGCGAAGATCCTGCTCCGCTTCCACGATGTCCTCCTGGAGCACATCGACCAGATCACCGATCTGATCCAGCTCGAAGGTGGCAAGGCCCGCATGGATGCCTGGAAGGAGGTGGTCGACACCATCGGGGTCACCCGGTTCATTGCGAATGTGACGCCGGGGCTGACCCGAAGACGGCGTCACCAGGGGGCGATGCCGCTCTTCACCAAGACTTACGAGTACCGCCACGCCAAGGGCCTGGCCGGCTTCATCACTCCCTGGAACTACCCGTTCATGCTCGCCATCAGCGACGCGGTGGCGGCATTGGCGACAGGGAACGCGGTCCTGATCAAGCCCGACGAGAAGACGCCGTTCTCGGCGCTCCTCGGAGCGGGTCTGTTGGAAAAGGCAGGCGTCCCGACCGACCTGGTCCAGGTGATCACAGGGGCGGGGGCCCCGATAGGCGCGGCCATCGTCGACGAGGTCGACTTCATCATGTTCACCGGATCGACCGAGGTGGGCAGGGTGATCGCCGAGATGGCCGGCCGTCGATTGATCGAATGCTCGATGGAACTGGGGGGGAAGAACGCAGCCATCGTCCTTCCCGACGCCGACCTCGAGCGTACCGTGCGAGAGCTGGCTGCGGGCAGCTACGCCAATGGGGGCCAGACCTGTGTATCCATGGAGCGGGTCTACGTCCACGAGTCGGTCCTGGAGGACTTCGTCCGGAGGTTCGTGGATCACTCGGCGTCGTTACCGATGTCGGCATCCTTCGACTTCTCGAGTGAGATGAGCTCTCTCATCGACCAGACCCAGTTACAGCGGGTCCATGCACACGTCGAAGAAGCCATCGGCAAGGGAGCCACCCTGCTCACGGGTGGGAAACCACGCCCCGACATCGGCCCCCTCTTCTACGCACCGACTGTTCTGACCGACGTGAGCGACGAGATGAGTCTGTGCCGGAGCGAGACCTTCGGCCCGGTGACGGCCATCTACGGCTATTCGGATCTGACCGACGCAATCGAGCAGGCAAACGACTCGGACTTCGGGCTGCACTTCAGCGTGTGGGGCAGGGACACGGACAGTGCCCTGGACATCGCCACCCGTCTTCAGGCAGGCTCGGTGACCATAAACGACGGCCTGGTGGCTACCTGGGGCTCACACGAGGCGCCGATGGGCGGGATGAAGGACTCCGGCATGGGCCGGCGCCACGGGGTGGAGGGGATCCTCAAGTTCACCGAGCCTCAGGCAGTGGCGGTGCAGCGGCTGATCCCGGCCTACTCCCCGTTCGGGGGGATCAGCGCCGAGCGTTTCACCCGCATGGTGGAGTTCCTCTCCAAGGTGTTCAAACGCCTGCCGTTCTACAAGTAATCACCTCTCCGACATCTCCGTCAGGTCGGCCTCGAGGACATCGCGGTCCTCCGGGTCCTCGATGTCGGCCAGCTTCACCCTGGCTGCCTCGAGGTGCTCGGTGAAGGTCTCTATGTCGTCCACGTCGGCGGCGGCGCGGGCGATCGCCTCATGGGCGAACCCGGTGACGAACGCATCCAAGTCGTTGTCGAGGCAGGTCGCCAGGGATCTCTCCCCGAAGCGGAGGGCGAGGTCTGCGTATCCGAGCACTGCTGCCACGCGCGACACCTGCCAGTCGGCGATGGCTCGCTGACGGGGTGTGCCCGCCTGGTACCAGTGGTACCTCTGGGCGAAGCTCGACGCCAGCATCTCCTCTTCCTCCTCCCGGGTCGGCTCATCGAGATCGAGCAGCGCCCAGGTTTGGTTGAACGCCCTGGGAGCGAAAGTGCGATGCCAGGTCTGCAGTTCATCGGTTGTCGGGTTCTCGACCGGCTCGGTCATGGCTCTACCTCCGTGGGATTGGGGAACCACCTGAGACGTTCACCATCCGGTCCGAGGTCGGGAGACTCGCCGTGGGCGTCTGGTTCCTCTGCCAGGAGTTGTTTGGCCTCGGCGAGGTAGGCCCCGAGCTCGCCGATGGAGGCCGTCAGCGGCGGCGCCGATTCGTGATCCCCGGTGATGTCAAGATCGTCGAGTGAAGTCGGCGGCCGGGGGAGGCCGTCCCGATGCCTCCACAGCGCCGTCTCCGGCTCGTACCGGTAGAGGGGGAGCAGCCTCCACCCCTGGTCGGCGATCATGTGGACGGCTTCCAGGATGTAGGTGAATTCCTCCTCTGGGATGAAGTAGTTGAAGTTGACCCGGACCCACCCCGGTTTGATCACTTCGCATCCGTTGGCGATCACCTTCTCGAATTCCGAGCTGGTCGCGTGGTCGATGCCGAGGAGCCGGTGACCGTATGGCCCGGCGCACGAGCAGCCCCCGCGAGCCTGGACCCCGAACAGATCGTTGAGCAAGGCGACCACGTAGTTGTGATGGAGGGTCCTGGAGCCATGACGAATCACGAAACTGACGATCGAGAGCCGGTCGGCCCTGGGGTTGCCCAGTATCTCGATGTTTGGGTTTTCCGCCCAGGAGTCGATGGCGCGCCGGATGAACCCGTGCTCGAGGCCACGGATCCGCTGCACACCTACGGTCTCCTTGAGACGGAAGACGAGACCCGCCCGGATCGACTCGATGATCGCCGGAGTACCGCCTTCTTCGCGGTGCTCCGCATCCCGGATGTAGCTGTGGTGGTCTGGCGAGACGTACAAGACCGTGCCGCCACCGGGCACCACCGGCACCTCGTTGTGCAGGAGATCGCGTCGAACGATCAGCACCCCCGGGGTCCCGGGCCCTCCGATGAGCTTGTGCGGGGAGATGAATATGGCGTCCTTGTGCTCGCCGTCCCCCCGGTCCGCCGAGCCCATCTCGATGTCCACATAGGGGGCGGAGGCCGCGAAGTCCCAAAACGAGAAGGCGCCGTGGGCGTGGAGAAGGCGGGATATCGCACTGGTGTCCGAAATGATCCCTGTCACGTTGGAGGCGGCTGAGAACGAGCCGATGCGCAGAGGCCGGTCGGCGAACTCGAGCAATCTGGACTCGAGCTCGATGAGGTCGATGTGACCGTCGGCGTCCTCCTTGATCTCGATGACGTCAGCTATCGACTCACGCCAGGGGAGCTCGTTGGAGTGATGCTCGTAGGGCCCGACGAAGACGACCGGCCGCTCGTCGAGGGGGATGTGGGCATCGAGGCCAAAACTCTCGCTGAGCCCTTTGGGGATCCGAATCCCGAGCAGGCCGACCAGGCGGTCGACGGCGCCGGTAGAGCCGCTCCCGGCGAAGATCACTGCGTGCTCCTCACGACTACCACCGACCGAGCGCCGGATGATCTCGCGGGCCTCCTCTCTGAAACGTGTGGTCTGCAGCCCGGTGCCGGAGGTCTCGGTATGGGTGTTGGCGTAGAGGGGGAGGACCTGGTTGCGGATGAAGTCCTCGATGAAGGAGAGCGACCGACCCGAGGCCGTGTAGTCGGCGTAGGTGACCCGGCGCAACCCGAAGGGGGTCTGCACCGCGGTGTCCTTGCCGATCACCGACTCTCTGACCCTCTCGACGAGATCCAACGGGGGCTCCTTTCCGTGCTCCTAGTGTTGGCCGAGGGATTGCTCGACCCGCACAACCTTAGGAAACCGATGAGTGAAGAGACGACAGTCAGCGTGGGTGGCGACGAGGTTCGCATCTCCAGCCCCGCGAGGGTGATCTTCCCGAGACAGGGTTGGACCAAGCTCGACGTGGCCAATCATTTCGCGGCCGTGTCGGAGGGGGCACTGCGTGGGGTGTTCGGACGTCCGACCATGCTCAAGCGCTATATGGGCACGGTCGACGAAGACCCCATCTATCACAAGCGGGCTGCCAAGAACACGCCCTTCGAGACGGTTGCCATACGGTTTCCTTCACAGCGGCCGGGTGTCATGAATGTGCCCCGCACCGGGGCTGACATCGTCAGGCTTGTTCAACTGGGGTGCCTCGACTTTCATCCCTGGCCGGTCCGGGCGGAGGACATCGACCATCCCGACGAGCTTCGCTTCGACTTCGACCCAACACCGGGCTTCGGGTTCGAGAAGGTGAAGGAGGCAGCAGCCGGGGTCAAGGGGCTGCTCGAGGAAGTAGGTCTGATCGGCTGGCCCAAGACCTCGGGCAGCCGGGGGATACACGTCTATGTCCGAATCGAGCCGCTCTGGGACTTCTTCCAGACCCGACGGGCCGTGCTCGCTGCTGCCCGGGAGCTCGAGCGGCGGATGGATGGCCTGGTCACCACCAAGTGGTGGAAGGAGGAGCGCACCGGGGTCTTCATCGATTACAACCAGAACGCCCGGGACAAGTCGGTGTGCTCGGCATACGGGGTCCGACCTACCGGTTACGTCTCGGCCCCGATCACGTGGGACGAGTTGGCGGACGTCGCCATCGAGGACTTCCCTCTCGGCTCATTCGCCAAGCGCTACGAAGCGGTAGGTGACATCACCGATGGGATCGACGAGTCGGCGGGGCGCATCGACACACTGATGGAGTGGGTGGCGCGGGACCAGGAGGATGGTCTTGGTGATGCCCCGTGGCCGCCGCACTACCCGAAGATGCCGGACGAGCCGCCCCGGGTGCAGCCCTCGAAGCAGCGGCGGCCCACCGAGGATTACTGAACAGTGCCTAGAGGGCGTCGCGCTTCTTCAGTGCCCAGGTGAGGGCCGCAAACCCGGCCAGGACCACCGCGCAGATCTTGAGGACCCCACCGCCGACGCCGGGAGTGACCGGACCCAGCGTCTCGGTGGCGACCTGACCGAAGTTCTCCTCCAAACCCGCATAGATGGAGAGGGCAATGCGCCAGATCGAGATCTGGGCCAGACCGGTGACGACATTGGCCAGGATGGTCTCGACAACGATTATGTAGCCCAGCCCGACCAGCAACGACCGCGGAACCATGTATCCCAGTGGCACGAAGATGGCGGCGTACCCGATCCCCGCCGCGGCGAAAAGAGCCAGCGCAGGCAAGGGCAGAGCGATCCCGGTGCCGAGCGCCAACGAAGCGAGCAGCGCGGCCAGCCATCCGCCGAGCCCGATCACCAGGGCTGCCGTCGCCCCGGCGGTGATGGATTGCGCTGACATGTTCGCTCGGGCGATCGGGCGCATGTAGAGGTAGGGCAGCGTCCCGCTGTCGCGCTCGTCTCGCAGCGTGGCCGTGGTCAGGATCAGTGCGGCAATGGCGTAGCTGTATCCGGCCGACGCCATGATGTCGGTGAACAACTCGGCGAGGTCGGCCTTCTCCGCGTCGAACCCGGTCAACCAGAACACGAACCCCGGGACAGAGGAGAGAGCGATGAGACCGATGACCCGGCCGCGCCGCATGACTCTCCGGTAGAGATGCCGGGCGAGGATCATCAACGGCCTTCCACCAGATACCGGAAGACCGACTCGAGCGACTCGTCGACCGGCTCCACCTTGGAGATGTCGATCGAGTGCTCGATCGCGATCCCCGGGAGTTGTCGGGCAAGCTCGCCGGCATCGGAAGTCTCGATGTGAACCGTGTCTCCAGCGATCTGGACACCGAGGACTGTGGGTCTGGTGATCAAGGCGGCCGCGAGGCGTCGGGAGTCACCTGCGTCGACGTAGACGCGGCGTGGTTTGTCGGTCATCGCAGCCCTGATCGTTGCGACGTCCCCGACCGCGGCCAGCCGACCGTCGACCATCGCCACCACACGATCGGAGACCCGTTCCACCTCGGTGAGCACGTGCGACGACACGAGCAGGGTCTTCCCTGCCGCACCCAACTGCTGGAACAGCGCAATGAGTTGAGCGCGCTGCACCGGGTCGGCGCCGTTGAGCGGCTCGTCGAGGAGCAGAACCTCGGGCTCGGACACGAGGGCGGCAGCCACCTTCGCCCTTTGTCTCATCCCCTTCGAAAAGCCGCCCAGGGCCCGTTCGGCGGCATCGACGAGGCCGACCGTCTCCAGGACCTGCTGTGCTCGATCCCCGGGACTGTCCATCCTGGCCAGCTTCGCCGCCAGTTGGATGAACTGCCGGCCGGTGAGACGCTCGTATACGGCCTCGTCCTCTGGGACCAATGAGATCTTGCGATAGATGTCGGTCACCTTGCGGGGGTCGACTCCGAGCAGGCTCACCTCACCTTGTGAGGGGCGTTGCAGCCCGGCTATGACCCGGAGCAGAGTGGTCTTACCGGCTCCATTTGGGCCGAGTAGGCCGGTGACACCGGGACGGAAGGATACCGTGACCTCGCTCACCGCCACCTTGAGCCCGAACCACTTCGAGAGGTTGGTCACAACGATCGTCTCGGTCACGCCAGCCTCCGATACACCTTCCGGATGAACCAGGTGGCGACGGCGGCGAGGACGACGATGACCAGCACCGACACCCAGACTTCGAATCCGGCGATCTCGGGCGCGTATCCGACGGTGTCGCCGAACAGGTAGTCCCTGATGATCCTCGGGTGGTGGTCGAGAGCCAGCAACGAGATGTAACGGGCACCACCGAACCCGGCCTCTGCTGCCCGGCCGGCGATGGCGCCACCGGCGAACAGGATCCCGAGGAAAGCGGCTGCTGCGATCCCGGTGCGATCGATCAGGGAGGAGAGGGTGAACACCACAGCCCCGTGCAGTGCGATGAATGCCGCCGTAGTCACCGGCACCTTCCAGAGGATGTCGAGGTTGTCACCAAGGTAGGGAAGGAAGCCGTCGGAGGAGATGAGGGCTAGACCGAGGTGGAGGACCACCTGTGGAACGATGTAGATGGCCCCGACCACCGCGGCGAACGCACCGAGCTTCGAGGTGAGGTAGCCGTCGACTGTCAGGGGTCTGGAGAAGTAGACCGAGAGAACCCCCTTGGTTCGATCGGGGATCAGCAGTTGGGGCCCGGCGAGGGCGATGAAGAGGAGGGATATGCCCGAGTAGAAGTCGAACAACCCGCCATAGGTCGGCACCTCCTGGCGGAGGCTCTCCTCGATGTTGCCGATTGCCCAATGAATCCCGATGAAGATGGCCGCAGCTATGACCGCGATCGCGATCAGCGACCAGGGAAAGATCTTCTGCCGGGCCTTGCGGCCGAGGCCGAGCACCCGTCGCACCCCGTCCTTGAACACGGCGCGCCGTGCTCCGCGCGGCCCGAGACGTGGCCCGTCATAGGTCCGGTAGCCGCGGTCGTAGAGAACCTGGTCGGTCATGTCGTCGTTTCCCTATGCAGGAAGAAGTCCTCGAGTGATGCCGAGCCTCGGATCATCCTCACCAGCCCGGAACCGGCCTCCGCGGCTGCGACTACCACGACCCGCTCGATGCTCTCGTCGCCCGGCCCGACGACCAGGCGCCTCTCGTCGACGCTGACCTCGATGCCACGGGCCCTGATCCGCTCCGCCACCTGGTCGGCGTGGTCGAGCACCTCTACCAGCACTGTTCCCAGCTTGGCGAAACCCTCGAGCGGGCCGGATCGAAGGAGATTGCCCGCGTCCAGCATGACCACCCAATCACAGGTGTGCTCGATGTCGGTCAGGACGTGGGAGGAGACGATCACGTTTATGTCGAAAGTGGAGAGCCGCTTGATGAGCTCGAGCATCTGCGCCCGGCCCTCCGGGTCGAGACCTGAAGCCGGCTCGTCGAGGAGAAGGAGGTCGGGGTCGTGGACGATCGCCTGGGCGAGCTTCACCCGTTGCTGCATTCCCGTCGAGAAGTCGCCGAGGAAGCGGAATCTCTCCTCTTCGAGACCGACCAGAAAGAGGGTCTCCGACGATCGTCTTCTCGCCTCACTTGGTGGAATCCCTGCCAACTGGGCGGAGTAGGAGACGAAGTCGGCCGCGGTCTGATCCTTGGGCAGGCAATCGCCCTCAGGCATGTAGCCGATCCGGGAACGGACCAGGAGCGGCTCACTCTGGGGGTCGTGACCCATCACCTGCATCGAACCGGAGGCGGGATGGAGCAGGCCGAGCATGAGGCGGAGCAGGGTGGTCTTGCCGGCGCCGTTGGCCCCGACCAACCCGGTGACACCCGATGGCACTTCGAGGGAGAGGTTGCGCAGGGCGACCACATCTCCGTAATCATGGGTCAGGTCGGAGACGGTCAGCACGGTCATGACATGCCGGCCGGCCTTCTCCCGAGTCTCCGGACCACCAGCGTGGGCGCTCCACGGGGCAACGGTGAGGACTCGTTGGCGAGATCCCTGCCTCGGCCAAACAGAAGCCGGTCGGCCGGGGCTGTGGCCGCGTGGCAAGGATCAGCCAGTCCGCGGACACGAAGGACAGCGATTCCGCTCACGCCACCACCTCACGGAAACCTGGGCCCTCGGGGCGCTCCAGTTGGCTCGTCGTGCACTGCAGGGGGTCCTTGTCGGGGCGCCAGCGATGGAACCGGGTGGCATGGCGGAATCGATCGCCCTCCAACTGGTCGTAGCTCACCTCGACCACCACCCCCGGCTCAACCGGCGTCCATGAAAGGTCTTTGTCCGCCGACCATCTGCTTATGCCGCCCGGCGTGCGCGCCTCGTCTCCAAAGCTTCCGATGGAGACCAGTTCCTTGAATCGCTCGAATATCTCGACCCGATCGTGATCCGGGAACCCCGAGCAATGACCGATGAAGTGCAGCGCGCCCTTGTCGTCGTAGAGGCCGAGAAGGAGCGACCCGATCTTGTCCCCATCCTTGTGCTCACGGAAGCCTCCGACGACACAGTCGACTGTCCTGCGATGCTTGATCTTGATCATGGCCCGCTTCCCATGTTGATAGGCAAGATCCGGCACCTTGGCGATTATCCCGTCACATCCGGCGGATTCGAACTCGTCGAACCAGCGGGTGGCAACCTCCCTCGAGTCGGTCTGTGGGGTTAGATGCCAGGGATCGGCCAGAGTGAGGGCAAGCTCGGCGAGCCGCCCGCGCCGCTCTGAGAACGGTATCGAGCGGAGGTCCGTTCCCTGGTAGGCGAGGAGGTCGAAGGCCACCATCTCGGCAGGCGTCTGCTCCGAGAGCATGTTGACCCGGGACGCGGCCGGATGGATCCTCTGTTGCAATGCGTCGAAGTCGGTGACGCCGTCGATCACCACCACGATCTCACCATCGACCACGGTTCCAGGCGGCAGTTGTTCGATTGCCGCTGTCAGCTCGGGAAAGTAGCGGAGGAGTGGGCGCTGGTTCCTGGAGTCGATCCTGATCTCCGGGCTCGACCACGAGATGGAGCGAAACCCGTCCCATTTCGGCTCATAGACAAAGTCCCCTTTCGGCCAGGTCTCCGATGTTCTCGCCTCCATCGTCTCGATGGGCGGCTTGAAGGGGTGACTCACTTCGGCGGAGTGTATGCGGGATACCCTGCGCTGGTGATCGACCGAATCATCGAACGACTGCCGGGATGGGCAAAGCGGCCGGCCGCGATACTCGCCGAGGCGGCGGAGGAATATGGCCGCGATCGCGCCTCGCGGATGGCGGCTGCAATTGCCTACCGCACGATCTTCGCCCTGGCGCCGCTCTTGATCCTGGCCCTGGCCATCCTGGGATGGTTCCTCGGCAGCCAGGCCGAGGCGCAATCGGCCATTCTGGAGTCGATCGAGGCGATCGCCGGCAGCGATGTCGCCGACCTCGTCGGCTCGCTGCTCACATCGGCGCTGGCCTCTGCCAATACGGCCGCCATCATCGGCCTGATTCTCCTCCTCTGGACCGGCTCCAGCCTGTTCATCGAGATGCAGCGAGATCTGAACGACATCTTCGACGCGCCCGCCGAGAGCGTCACCGGGATCGTGGCCATGATCCGCACCCGGGGCATCGGGTTTCTCTGGGCGGTGGGGCTCGGCGTGCTGCTCATCGTCACCTGGCTGCTCAACGCGATCTGGCGGTTCATCGGCGAGCTCCTCCCCGATTCGATGGCCACGGCCCACCAGCTCATCTCGGTGCTCGCGCCCATCGTCTCGCTCCTCTTGCTGCCCGTGGTGTTTGCCTTGATCTTCCAGACCATGACCGCGGTCACGATCCCGTGGCGAGCGGTCCGGGTCGGTGGCGGCTTCACCGCCGCGGTGTTCCTCGCTGCCTCCTACGGCATGGGCGTCTGGTTCGAGCTATTCGAGCCGACGACGGCGCTCGGCTTCGCCGGCTCCTTTGTGGTCGTGCTCTTCCTCGCCTACTTCCTCTCGATGGTGTTTTTGTTCGGAGCCGAGGTGACCAGGGTCTACGCCGATCGGCTGGTCCCGGTCGAGACCGAGCGATCCGAGGTCCCGGTGCACTCCGATCCGCAGGTGCTGGTGGCGGAGCCCCTGGAAGGATTCCCTCGAACTGCGGTGGTGGCCTTCCTGGTCGGGCTTGTGGTGGGGTGGTATCGCCGCGAGCGTTGAGCCCGCTGTCATTTGAATCGGGCTTGCAATAACCTCGCGGTCAATGTCCATCGACATCGCCGGTTTCGTCGCCGACTTCAAAGAGCACGCCACCGAGCACGGGTTTCATGTCCATGACGAGCGTCATTTCGTGGAGACCTACTCGCTCCGGCAGTCCTGGGAGGTCGACCTTCACCCTGAAGCGGGATGCGGCGGGCCGATCGACCTCCATGTTGCCCTGGACGTCGACCCGAAAGTGGTCCTCTCCCTCCGCGAGGCCTTGGACGAGATGGATTCTGACTTCGAAGAGCCCGAGAACATCTATCACCTCGACCTCTTCTTCAACTGGGCGGTCCCGCCCTTGCTCAAGCCCCCGGATCTCCTCGTCCTGGCTACGGATCTCGCCGGCGTTGCCGGCGTTTCCCTCCCGGTGGAGGTCTCGGCGATCGACTCCTACGGGGCAGTGACCGACGCCCCGGAGCGCCGTCTCACCTTGACCGGCAAGGCGTCGGTCAGCCTGGTCGATGTCCTGATGGGAAGAGAGCAGCTCTGCGACGTGCTGGATCGCTCACATGACGTGAGCGAGTACCTGCTCGATCACGTCAACGGTTGGCTCGAGTTGCCGTCCTAGAGCAGCGTGATCAGTGCCCAGATCCCGAGTGCCGAGGTCACCACTACCAGGGTGTAGAAGGCAGCCAGGGTGGACGCATGCGGCGGCGGGCTCTCCTTGATCTCGATGGAGTCCAAGACCGCCGCCCTCGCCTCGGTCTGGGTCTTGGGGGATTCCTGTCCGATGCTTCGAGCGAAGCCTCCGGGATCGTCCGGCTGGAAGGAGAGCGAGCTCTCTTCCGCCTCGATGACGAAGGTGCCTTCGCCGAGATCGATGACGATGTACTCCCCGGCTCCCCACTCCCCGATCGACACCTCACCGGAGACGAGGCTGATCTTGTCGTCCTCGAGCCCGACCGTGACCGGGACCTGGTCGTCTTCGAGCGCGACTCTGCCCGGGAATGTCGTCATGTCTCGGCCCCCCACACGGAAACTCCTTACAAGCTAGGCGACAAGACAGCGAAGGCAATCCTAGAACGGAACACCGATCGCGTCACACAGGAACCTGGCAAACGGCCCGGCTTTGGAGAACATTGCGGCCAGGTCCTCATCGAATCCGGATGACGTCACCTGTTTTTGGGTCAACCCTGCTCCGGCGATGAACGACCTCATCCTCAGGTCGTCGGCATGCGGGTGGTCGTCCGCGTATTCCCTTGGCACCCGCTTGAGCGTCTCGTCGTCGTCCTGCTTGGTGGACCAGATGGCGGAGAACTCGTCGCCTTTGGCCGCCATCTCCCAACCCGTCACGTTGTCGTCGATTGCCTGGCGGATCCGGCGAGCTACGGCTGTCTCCGGGTGCCACATCCCGACTCCGGCATAACAGGCACCAGGCTCGAGGCGTAGGTAGAAACCGGGGGCAGGGATGTCCTTTCCCGTGCGGTGTCTGAACTGAATCCCGACATTCGTCTTGTATGGAGTCTTGTCCGGAGAGAATCGGGTGTCCCGATACGGACGCATCAAGGAGCCGCCCACAGGTTTGGGGTCGGCGACGAAATAGGGGGAGATACGGCCGAGGTGAGGGGCGAAGTCTGCGATGAAAGTGAGGGCAGGTTTGCGGACGACAGTGTCGTAGCGGTCCTTGTTCTCATCCCACCAGGCTTTCTCGTTGTTCGCTTCCAGCTCCTTCAAGAAGGCAAAGACTGCGGGAGAGAAATGCTTGGTCGCCATGGAGCCCCTTGTTGTCAGACGTCTGGCTCGAACGTACCCCCGGACTGCATGCCTGGGAAGATGTCTGTCCGGCTCTCGTTTTCAGGCGGCGGCTTCGTCCCGGGCGAGTTCGTCCCACGGGGTGCGGAGACCGTCTCTCATGTTGTTGGCGAGGGATCGGAAGTCACGGCGCAGAACCCAGGCCGCGGCCAACAAGAACACTATTCCAACCCCGATCCGCGCGTTTGCGGAAGCCTCCTCCGAGATGTGGCCCAGTTCGGCCAGACCCGACTCGGCGAGCTGTGCGACGAATAGTCCGAGCATGACCCAGGCTTCACGCCTGCTCACAGATCTGCTGGCGACGATGGCTACAGCGAACACCGATTGAGCCGCGGTCACGAACAGCTCCACACGCTGGACCGTGTCGAGGGGGAGTCCATGGAGCACCCCGGCGAAGATGGAGAAGACGATTGGCAGCGTCCCAACCAGGAGTGTCCATTGGTTGACCTTCGAGGACACCAGCGCCCCCAACCCGGTGCGGCTTGCCAGCCTCCAGGCGAACAAGGTGGCGACCAGCAGCTCGGGCGCCTCCGAGGCAGTGGGGGCGATCCACTTGACCAGCAAGAACTCACTCACCCCGATTGCCGCACCCAGCTCGATGATCGACTCTGCGAACGGCTCGGCACAGAGGAGGATCACCCCGGCGGCCACCACAAAGCCGGCATAGTTGATGATCCTCCGGGCACGTTTGGGGAGCGCCCCGATGAACGCCGAGGGGCCGACCAGGTGCGGGGCCCCGGGAGGAGCACCGGAGAGCCGTCTCAGATAGAGCACGTAGATGCCGATGAGGATGGCCGCGTCGACGAGGGTCAGCGTCTCCTTGAGGAAGAGGGACAGCCCGTAGAGCGATGCGATGGTCAGGTAGGCGATGTCCACCGACTGGCCCCTCGACAGGTGAATCTCCTCGGATGTGGTTCCCTCAGCGTCAGCCGGAGCCGCGCCCATCTTCTTCACCCGCCAGGTGCCGATCAGGATCACGAGTGGCCAGCCGAGGCCGATCAGCAGCTGGTTGCCGCCGGTCATGTTGGCCAAAGCGAGGGGTCCGTATTGGGAAGACTGCCCGGTCTCTGCGAACTCCTGGCCGGCCTTGGCAGTGAACACGAAGTCGACCGCATACTCGGGCAGGATCGCGATCAAGGCAAGCAGGGCCAGAGCCAGGCCTGCGGCTATGTCCAGTTGGATCACCTCGGCGGCCCAGGAGAGGATGAAGGCAGCTCCGACGATCGCCAGCCCGTAGGCGAGCGCACCGAGAATCGGGTCGGGATGGGTCCCGGTCAGCCTGAGGAAGACACCGGGAAAGGTGGCAAGGAGCGCCAGTGCCATGAAGACGATCTGGCGGCCCGCGTTCAGGTTGGGTGAGTCCATTGGCGGCGGGATTGTAAGGGCAGCGTCCGCGACGGCCGAACCGGGCTACCCGAGGGTCCGGCGGCACGACCAGGGTTGCCAGTAGGACATCCCGAGCTCCTGGTATCGGTTTGCCAGCCAGGCGGCTGTCGCGACATTCGCCACGGGGTCGAATGGGCTGGCTCCTGGGAACCCTGCTTTGGGTGCGGTGCTCGCCCACGTCGACGGTAGGAACTGGAACAGGCCGGAGGCACCAGAATACGGGTTGTAGGCATCCGGATCACCGAGGCTCTCACACTGGATGATCCGCAGGGCCTGATCGACCCGGCTGCCAAGGAAGTGCTGCTGGACGGTGGGGCGCCAGCGCTCGACCGCGGCCGGGAAGTCCCAGTTGCCGCCGCCTCCGTCGTCCTCGGTTGTGTTCGGGGCGGGCGGGGCCGTGGTCGTGGTGCTCCCGGGGTTGGGGTCGGACGGAATGGTCGTGGGCGTCGGCTCCCGTTGTTCCTGCCGCTTCTTCTCGGCCTCCCGCGCCTGGGCAGCATCGACTGCACTGAGCGCCTCGCGGTACGCGGCATCGGCCGAATTGGCTTGCCGTATCGCCTCGGCGACTGCGGCGTCGGCCTCCTCGTAGAGGGCGGCGAGGTGCTCGATCTCGGCGTCAACCGCGGCCTTGAGGGCGGCGACCTGGTCCTGGCGGGCCTCGTAGTCGATGTGGAGCTTCTCCAGCGCATCGCGCTTGATCACCAACTCGTCGACCCGCGCCTTTCCCGAGTTGACCACGTCCTCGACCACCTGGCCGGCCACCATCGCCTCCTCCACCGAGGTCGAATTGACGAAGGTGACTCCGGGCGTGACCAGAGCGGTCATGTAGGCGTCGATTGCAGAGCTCTCCAGGTCGGCCTCGATACCCAAGAGCTCGGCGTCGGCAAAGCCGATCTGTGCCTTGAGAGTCTCGAGATTCGAGGAGACCTTGGACAACTCGGCGGAGAGGTCGCTGATCCGGGAGATGCTGGTGGCCAGGTCGGCCTCGATCCCGGCACGCTCGGACAGGGCGTCGTCGACCAGGCCGGCAGCGACTTCGGCGCGGGTTTCTGCCTCCTCCACCTGCTGCTCGGCTTGGTCAACGGTCTGTGCGAACGCGAAAGGACCCTCGGACGCGAACAACGCGACGGCAAGGACCGTGAGCAGGGCGCGGGAAGTGGAGCGCAGTGCGCGCATGAGTGGCTGATGAGCGTACCGAACGGCAACAGGCACGAGAAGTGCGATGCAACCGCTCGGGCTTCCCGGAGCGGTGCCGCGCCCCGGCTAGCTTCGCCGGCATGGAACGCATGAACATCTCATCGGGGAGCCCCTACGAGCAGACGGTCGGGTTCAGCCGGGCGGTCCGCACGGGAGGCCGCGTGCTGGTGGCGGGCACGGCGCCGATCTGGCCGAACGGCACGGTGGACCCCAACCCCAAGGCTCAAGCTCGTCGCTGCATCGAGATCATGCTCGCCGCCCTCGAGCAGGCCGGTGGACGGGCCGACGACGTGGTGCGAACTCGCATGTTCATCACCGATGCCGGTGACAGTGGCGCGATCGGGGAGGCTCACGGGGAGGTGTTCTCGGGAATCAGACCGGCCTCGACGATGGTTGTCGTGGGTGGCTTGCTCGACTCCCGATGGAAGGTCGAGATGGAGCTCGAAGCGGTAGTGAGTACCTGACTGCTCGACGATCGGAGGATCCTTATGTTCGGCCACAAGAAGACCGAGATGCCCGATGCCGGTAACGCTCTTCCCGGGCGGTCCCGGGCGGTCGCGGTCCCTCCGGCTCATTACGTCAACGGGAACCCTCTGAACGGGCCGTTTCCCGCCGACACCGAGTCGGCGGTATTCGGCATGGGCTGCTTTTGGGGAGCGGAGCGTCGATTCTGGAAGATGGACGGCGTCCACACCACGGCGGTCGGCTACGCCGGCGGCTACACCGCGAATCCCTCCTACGAGGAGGTGTGCACCGGCCGCACCGGTCATTCCGAGGTGGTACTCGTGGTCTTCCGGCCGGCCGAAATCTCATATGAGGAGTTGCTGAAGGTCTTCTGGGAAACCCACGACCCGACCCAGGGGATGCAGCAGGGCAACGACATCGGCTCCCAGTACAGGTCGGCGATCTACACCACGACCGACGAGCAGTTGGAGTCGGCGAAGCGCTCGCGGGACAAGTACCAGGCGGAACTGACCCCGCTCGGGTTCGGCGACATCACAACCGAGATCGCCCCGCTGGGGGAGTTCTATTACGCGGAGGACTATCACCAGCAATATCTGGGCAAGAACCCTCACGGTTACGACTGCCACGCCAACACCGGGATCGCCTACCCGGTGGGTTGAACCTCCTGCCTCCGCCAGGCGTGTGTCAGTAGGGAGGACAGGTTCAATCGCGCTCCGAATTGGATGATCCGGGCGGGTGGGTTTGTGTCAGCTGTGCCATCTCGTGATTGGGCTGCTACCCGCCCAAGGTGAGTAGGGCGGTGAGGGCCTCCCTCACCACTGTCTCGGTGGGGAGCCCGACCTCGAGATCCTTGTACACGTCGGGTGTCACCCCGACCTCGCCGAAGTCGAGGCCCCCCGGCGTCAGCCATCTGGCGATGGTGAGCTTGAGTGCTCCCCCGTTGGAGAGGTTGAATCGCTGTTGGACCGTGTTCTTGCCGAAGGTGTTCTCCCCGACCACGGCGGCGCGCCCTCTTTCCTGAAGCACCGCTGCGACCACCTCGGACGCCGATGCACTGCCCCTGTTGACCACGAACACGACCTCGATGTCCGCCGGCACGATCAGGTCCCCGGTGACCGGGTAGGAGGTCGATGAGCCAGGGCTCTCGGTGACCACCACATCTCCGTCGGGGAGAAAGGCAGACGCCACCTCGATGGCTGTGTCGAGCAACCCGCCCGGGTTGTCCCTGAGATCGATTACGAGAGCATCGACACCCCCAGCCACCAATTCGGACACAGACTCTTCGAACTGCTCATCAGCGTTCTCGGTGAACAGGTTGAGGGCGACGTAGCCTGCGTCGCCGACCGTGTCGCTCACGACAGCGGGGATGGTCACCGCGGCTCTCGTCAACTCGACTTCGATCTTCTCTCCACCACGATCGACCTCGAGTGTGACGGCGGTGCCTGCCGGGCCCCTGACCGTTGCAGTGATCTCGTCGAGGGTGCTGCCCCGGACGTCTTTGCCATCGACGGCGACGATGACGTCATCCCGCTCCAGTCCTGACTCTTCGGCCGGCGTCCCGGAGATCGTCGAGACGATGTACAGGTGGCAGGTGTCGGACAACACCGAGCACTGCACCGGCTCCCCACTAGACGAGTCCTGGGCATTCACCAGGGCGCCGATGCCCTCGATCTCGCCGTGCTGCTCTTCCTCGACCAACTCCAATGCCTCTGGGTCGAGGTACACGGAGTTGGGGTCGAGACCGTAGGTGGTGATTCCCCGCACCATGGCCTCGGCAGCTTCGACGCTGTTCTCGGCTTGATCGGCAGCGAGTGCGCACGCCTCCTGGAAGGCGCCCGCGGGCGCGGCGCACACCAGCTCGGAGGTGGCTGTCGTCCCGTCCAGCTCCTCGAGCCCCCGCAGTGCGGCGTCGGCCAGGGTTTGATCGGAGATCTCATCGACGTAGTGGCGATTGATCAGCTCATACGCCTCACAGACGATCTCGACATCCGGATCGGCCGGATCGCATCCGACGAGGTGTAGCGGTCTGCCGTCATCGCCGCCCAGGGAGGTCGAAGAGGGCACGCTGGTCGTCGTCATGGGGGGGCCGGTCGTCGAGTCGGCACCAATCGACTCCGAGCATCCGGCGAGGAACACGCTGACACTGAGTGCAATGGAAAGGAGACGTCTCGAACTCATCAGGATCCGAAGGCCGCTTCGGTCAGCTCGCCGACGGACATAGTAGGCGGGAGGTCAACGACGCGATCTGGGACCACTCCGGTGCCGGCCACCGTGGTGCCTTCAGGGCTCAACCAGCGAGCAACCGCCACGTTGAATTCTCCGCCGTTGTCCAGCTCGAAGGCTATCTGCACTGCGTTCTTACCGAAGGTGGGCTGCCCGAGGATCACCGCATCCCTTTGGTCACGAAGGGCGAGGGCAAGGATCTCTGCTGCTGAGGCAGTGCCTGCGTTGACCAGGACCGTGATCTCGGCTCTGGTGGCGAGGCCACCTGGCACCGCCGCGTACTCGAAATCCTGCCCTGGTCCGACGGTCTCGACGATCACGCCGCTCTCGACGAACTGCGACGCAACTTCGATGACCGAATCGATGTATCCACCGGGGTTGTCCCTGAGGTCGACGATGAGTCGGTTCATCGGGCGCTCGTTGAGCTCGGTCAACCCTTCGGTCACCAGATCGGCGATGTCCTCCTCGAAGTCGGGTATGCGCAGATACCCGGCACCGGGGACGGGGTCGTCGATCTCGACGGTTGGCACCACGAGTGCTGCTCGCTCGATGCTGAGCTGGACGATCTCGCCATCCCGGTCGATCTCGATCTCGACCACGCCTGTCTCGTCGCCGGCGATCCGGGTTGCCGTCTCGACGAAGCCGAGCCCGTCGACCGATTGGCCGTCGACTCCGGTGATCTGGTCCCCTGTCTTCAGTCCGGCACCGGCTCCAGGGTTGTCCTCGAGGACGAACACGATCTCGAGCGGGCAGGTCTCGGTGATGCGCACGCATTTCGACCCCGCCGCATCGGTTGCGTCGAGGAGTATCCCAACGCCTCCCACTACGCCATTGGCCCGGTAGCTCCCCACCAGCTCGGGCGGCACGTAGTAGGTGAACTGCTCCAGACCGGTGCCGGCCATCTCGGTCACTGCCGCCTCGATTGCCTCACCCACCGGTATAGCCGACTCGGTGATTCGATCGGCGAGGCGCTCACAGAGGCTGGTGAAGGCCGGATCGGGGATGGCGCAGAAGATGGTCCGGGGGACCGGCTCGGTGCTCTCCGTCGTGAATGCCTCCAGGCCACTCAGGGCGGCCATCGCAAGGACCTGGGGGTCGATTGGCCGGTCCATGTGCCACTCCTGGACCAATTCGTACGCCTCGCAGAGCGGCGAGAAGCCGACCTGGGGCGTGGTGCAGTCCTGGATCTCGAGCGGGACGTCCACCGGCGCGCTGGTGGTGGGGGCAAGGGAGACGGTCGTCGCCGGCGCCGTCGTGGTCGAGCCGGGCCCGGCCATGGGGGTGGCACAAGCGGCGAGCATGAGGAGAACGGCGATGAGTCGGCGCATGCTCGGTCATTATCGGCAGCCGTGGCCCATTACCGTCGCGATTGATGGGCCTTCGAGTCGTGTTGCGATCCCCTGCCGGAGAGACCGTCACCCGTGACGTGGTGGACGGCTCATGGGCCGAGCCGAAGGGTGAGGCCGACCTCGTGATCGGCGGTGATCAGTGGGCGTTACCCGGGCTGGTCGACGCTCACTCCCATCTCGCCGCCGAGACCCTGGATTACAGCCCCGGAGATCGGAAAGGGGCGGAAGAGAGAGCGCGCGTCGCCGTCGAGGCGGGGGTCGGGCTCCTGTTGGACAAAGGGTGGTGCGACCTCACCGTCGTGGACCTCATCGACCGCGTCGATCCGGCCGAGAGACCGGATATCGAGGCTGCAGGGGTCATCTTCACGGTAGAAGGCGGATATGTCGAGGGCTTCTGCAGGAACGTAGAGCCGGGCGGGTTGGCCGGAGCGGTGAGGGACGGAGCGAACGAGGGCCGGGGATGGGTCAAGTTGATCGGGGACTGGCCGCGTAGGGGTGTCGGGCCGATGCCCAACTTCACCGAGGACGAGCTGACGACGGCGGTGAAGGTGGCAGAGGCAGGGGGTGCCCGGGTCGCGGTCCACACCATGGCCCGGGAGGTGCCCTCCATGGCGGTGCGGGCCGGGGTTCATTCCATCGAGCATGGCCTGTTTCTCTCCGAGGACGACCTGTTGGAACTCGGGGGGCGGGGCGGCATGTGGGTTCCGACGGTGCTCCGGGTGGAGGCGGTGATATCCCAACTGGGGCCCGATTCGACAGGTGGGCGTCTGCTCCGCGAAGGGCTGGAAAACGCGACCGAGTCACTTGCCCTCGCGGTGGAGGCGGGGGTCCACGTCCTTACCGGGACCGATCTGGCTGTAGGAAGCCATCAGGTCGGACTGGAAGCGATCAGACTCTGGGAGATGGGCATGCCCGTTCGAGCGATGATCGATGCGGTGTCCGTCTCCGGGCTCGTCGCCACCGGGCGTCGGGGCGGTTTCGAAGTGGGAGCACCTGCCAACGCGGTGCTCTTCGCCGAGGATCCGATTCGGAGCCCGAGGGTGTTGTTGCACCCACAGGTGGTCATCCGACGCGGGCAGGCCCTGTGAGGCTGGTCCTCGCCTCCTCCTCGCCCCGGCGGCGAGATGTGCTGCAGACTCTGCAACTCGACTTCGAGGTTCGTCCGGCCGATGTCGACGAGACCAGGCTTCCTGATGAGCCTGCGGCCGCCTATGTCGAGCGGGTGGCACGTGCCAAGGCGGAGGCGGTGGCCGGGGAGGGTCTCGTTGTGATCGCGGCCGATACCACGGTGGCCCACGAAGGGCGTGTCCTGGGGAAGCCCGGGCATCCCGCTGAGGCGCAGGCGATGCTGCGACGCCTTCAGGGCGATGTCCATGAGGTGTTCACCGCGCTCGCGGTCGGCACCTGGGAGGACGCTGCAGTGGTCAAGTCACTGGTCGACGTGGCGGAGGTCGAGTTCCTCCCGATGACCGACGAGGAGATCGCTGACTATGTGGGCACGGGCGAGCCCATGGACAAGGCCGGGTCGTACGCCATCCAGGGTCTCGGCGGGGTCTACATCGAGCGTGTGTCGGGGAGCCCATTCACTGTGGTCGGGCTGCCGGTGCACCTTCTCCCCCGTCTGATGGCGGCGTCGGGCACGGACCTGTCTTCGTTCAGAACGGGGCCGGCCGGGTAACTTTCCCGGATGAACCGAGTCGCCTGGGCGCTGGCCGCACTGTTCGTGGTGCTGGTGGTGGTGCTGATCTTCGTTTTCGGGGACGATGCCGCCGAGGAGACCACCACCTCGTTGGGAGCGACCACTACCACCCTCGAAGGAGCTACGACCACCGCCGGCGGCTCCACGACAACAGGTGAGGTCACCACCACGTCCGGGGACACCACCACGACGACCCTCGGGACGACCACCACCGCGGGGTTGGAGGGGAACTGGGCGGATGAGCCGATCGTCGTCGCCGGCTTCGGTGCGCTGGGATGGTGGGACGGATCCTCTTGGGTGCAGGTCGAGCCAGGAGCAAGCCTCCCGGTCGCCGGCGACGAGAGCTATCAAGTGGCCTTCCTCGGTGTCGACGCGATCATCACCGGCAGCGATCCGACCACGCTGTGCGAGCCGTTGGACAACCCGGGCGTGGTCCTCGAAGGAGAAGAGGTCCTCGGCGACCATCCCGGCCCCTATGGCGTGGCGATCTCGGCATCCTGGCCACTCACTCCCCACCTCGTGGAGGAGATCGAGGATGACGGCACCAACGCCGCCTTTGCGGGCGAGCTCCTCGCCGAGAGGGGGCTCGACGTGCCTGACCCCGTGATCAAGCAGCTGCTCCGGGTGGACCTCGAGGGCGACGGTGTGAACGAGGTGATCGTCGTCTCGGAGGACGTGACCGAAGGCCTTTTCGGCGAGGTCGGTGACTATTCGATCGCCTTCATTCGCAAGACCGTCGGGGCTGACGTCCGGACGAGCATCCTCGGTGAGTCGGTGGTGGTCGATGCCGATGAGCTTCCTCTCGTGTACGCATTCTCCATCGGTGCGGTGGCCGACCTGAACGGGGACGGAAAGATGGAGATCGTCGTCTCCTCGGCCTACTACGAGGGCATCGGCGTCGAGGTGTGGGAGTACATCAGTGACGATCAGGGCCCGGTCCCGCAGATCTCGCAAGGCTGCGGCGCCTGATGGAGAATCCCTTTCTCGATCGGCCCACGTTCGTTGGGCACGCTGGGATCGAGCTCACGGAGGCGTCCGCCGACGCCTGTTCGGGCACGATCTCGATCAGCGAGATCCATCATCAGCCCTACGGCGTGGTCCACGGCGGGGTGTACTGCACGCTGGTCGAGACCCTCGCCTCGACTGGCGCCGCCCTCTGGGCCGTGCAGAACGGGATGGCAGGCTGCGTGGGTGTCTCCAATCAGACCGACTTCATCCGGGCGACCACCGAGGGTGTCCTGGTCGGATCGGCCACTCCCATCCACCGTGGCCGAACCCAGCAGCTGTGGCAGGTCACAGTGATCAGGGAGGAGGACGGCAAGTTGGCAGCCCGAGGCCAGGTCCGGCTCCAGAACATCGTCTCGACCGAGTTCGGCTGAGCCGGGACGATGCTCACCCTTGGCCACCTGAACGTCGAGCCGCCCATCGTGCTCGCACCCATGGCCGGGATCACCAATGCCCCCTTCCGTCGTCTCTGTCGGGAGTACGGAGCCGGCCTCTATGTGTCGGAGATGATCGGTGCCCGCGGCCTCGTGGAGGGAGACGAGAAGACCCGGCAGCTGGTCGTCTTCGCAGATGACGAGACACCCCGATCGGTCCAGTTGTATGGCACCGATCCAGCCTCGCTCGGCGACGCCGTCGCCTACCTGGTCGAGGTGGGGATGGTGGATCACATCGACATGAACTTCGGTTGTCCGATGGGAAAGGTGACCCGACATGGCGGAGGAGCCGCTCTCCCATGGAAGCGCGACCTGTTTCGATCCATCGTCAGGGCGGCGGTGGGGAGCGCCGGCAGGATTCCGGTGACGGTCAAGTTCCGCAAAGGGATCGATGACGAGCACCTGACCTACCTGGAATCAGGTCTCATCGCCGAGGAAGAAGGGGCCGCCGCTGTCGCCCTTCATGCTCGCACCGCCCGGCAGCTCTACTCCGGGCAGGCCGATTGGGAGGCGATCGGGCGGCTCAAAGAGAGGGTGTCCATCCCTGTGCTGGGAAACGGTGACATCTGGACCACAGGTGATGCCGTCACGATGTTGAAGACCACCGGCTGTGACGGTGTCGTGGTGGGAAGGGGCTGCCTGGGTCGTCCATGGCTCTTCCGCGACCTCGCCGATGCGATGGCTGGCCGTCCTGTTCAGGACCCGCCCGACTCTGGCGAGATTGCCGACATCATGATTCGCCACGCCGGGCTCCTGGTCGGCCACTTCGGAGATCGGGTCGGGATGAGCCTGTTTCGCAAGCATCCCACCTGGTATCTGAAGGGCTTCCCGGCGGGGCGGCTCATGCGCGACTCCCTGGCCCGGGTTGAGTCCGTCGATCGACTTCGCGAGATCCTCGCCCCGTGGCCACGGGACATACCTTTCCCGTCAGAGGCCGACCAGATGGTGCGCGGCCATTCTCACGGTCCCCGCACCGTCCGCCTGCCTCATGGCTTCCTCGATCACCGTGAAGGGGATCGCCTCGGTCGGGATGCCGACCAGGTGGTCAGCGGCGGCTAGGCGCGTTCGCTGTATCCGGCGACCGCGGCCAGGACGAGATGGGCCATCGCATCGAGAGTGAGGCCATCCGGGTCTGCTTCCGGATCGACCTCGACGAAGTCCATTGCGCGAACCAATCGGTCGCCGGCACAGCGCCGGACCCCCTCCGCCAGAGCGCGGATGTCGAGCCCACCCGGCCGGGCCCCGGGGCAACCAGGAACCTGGTGCCGGTCGAGGACGTCGACGTCCACATCCACATAGATGACATCGCACCGACCGGTGAGACCGGCCAGAGCGTCATCGACGACTTCGTCCATTCCCCTGCGCTCCACATCGGCGACGGTGACGATCTCGATCCCATTCTCGTCGCAGTAGGAGCGGTACTCGGCAGAATTGGAGAAGGAGTGGATCCCGATCTGGACGACGTTCTCCCCGGGAAGTCCGTCCTCGTCGATCAAACCCCTCACCGGGGTCCCGTTGGTCGGCCCCATGGCAAGAGTCCGCACGTCGTGGTGCGCGTCGAATGTGATCAGGCCGACCCGGGCCCGATCCGGTGACACCGCCCGGACCAGTGGCCGGCTGATCGCATTGTCGCCACCGAGATAGATGATGAGCTCGACCTGGGGCAACGACAGGGCCATGCCCTCCACCACGCCGGGCATCTCGTTCATGTCGAGCTCCGAGACGGGCCAGTTTCCCTCATCACGAACCGACATCCCTCCGAAGTCGATCCCCCACTCACCGTGGAAGGTGGAGAACCGGCTCAGCCTGTCCCGCACGCCGAGTGGGGCGAGATCGGCGCGAGACGGGGAGAGGGAAGCCTTCGAAGACGGGACACCCACCACGAGGATGTCGGGGTCGGGATTGTCCTGAGCCAGCCAGACGTCGGCCCGAGGCCAATGCGGGTCATTCACTGCCATCTCCGCACAGCGTATCGGTGCCCTCGTCGTTCCCAGACATGCCGAAGCCATACGCTGTGCGAAACGGGCCAGAAGGCCCTATCCAGCCAGGTGCCCGGGGTCGACACTTGTATCGGACGGCCTCCAGTGAGGACGTTCCGAAAGGAGGTGATTTCCGTGACGACGCTTACCGAGCGCCCGACGACGGAGATCACTCGGATGCCGCATCGGTCCTACACCACCGCGTGGGTGATGGGGATCGTCGGCCTGCTGGCAGCCGGTGTCGGAGCATGGATGTACTACGTGCCGGCGGACTGGTTCCTGGGTGGGCTCGACGAGGCCTGGTACCTCGGCTTGTTCATCGGCGCCGGTCTGTTGCTGGCGGTCGCATTCGGGCTCTTCGCCCAGGGCATGCTGAGAGATGATCGGGTCTGGACGACCCGAGTGACGGTGATGACGGTCCTGTCCGTCCTCGCCCTAGCCGGAGCCGTCACTTTCGGTCTGATTCTGATCCTCTGACAGGCATGCCAGCTGACGCCGGGGCCCCGGGACTCCCGGGGCCCCGGCTGTGCGCCAATGTGCGGGGTCGTTCACAGCATCGGTATGTCGACCCCGCGTTCCCGTGCCACTCTCTGTGCGATCTCGTACCCGGCATCGGCATGACGCATCACTCCGGTCCCCGGGTCATTGGTGAGGACCCGTTCGACCCGGAAAGCCCCCTGCTCGGTCCCGTCGGCGACGACCTGCGCGCCTGCATGTATCGAGTTCCCGATGCCAACGCCGCCACCGTGGTGAACCGCCACCCAGGCGGCTCCCGATGAGACGTTGAGCATCGCATTGAGGATCGGCCAGTCGGCCACGGCATCCGATCCGTCTGCCATCGCCTCGGTTTCCCGATAGGGGGATGCCACCGACCCGGAGTCGAGATGGTCGCGGCCGATCACGATCGGAGCCGAGATCTCCCCCGATGCGACCATCTCGTTGAATCTGAGGCCGGCGAGATGCCTCTCGCCGTAGGAGAGCCAGCAGATCCGGGCCGGGAGGCCCTGGAAATGAACCTTCTTCTCGGCCATGCCCAGCCAACGGCGGAGGGACTCGTTGTCAGGGAACAGATCGAGGATGGCGCGGTCGGTCGCGACGATGTCGGATGGGTCGCCGCTCAAGGCGACCCATCGGAAAGGCCCGTTTCCCTCGCAGAAGAGAGGGCGGATATAGGCGGGGACGAATCCCGGGTAGGCGAAGGCGTCGCGATATCCGGCGGTCATCGCCTCACCGCGCAGGTTGTTGCCGTAGTCGAAGGTCTCGGCGCCGGCATGTTGGAATCCGACCATCGCCTCACAATGGGTGGCAATCGACTCCCTCGCCGCCTTGATGTAGGTGTCGGGGTCGTCTTCGCGAAGACTCAGCGCCTCCTCGAGGCTGTAACCGGCGGGGATGTACCCGTAGAGAGGATCGTGCGCCGAGGTCTGATCGGTGACGATGTCGACGTCGAGGCTCATCTCCAACAAGAGCGGGAACACCTCTGCAGCGTTGCCGAGAAGACCGATCGAAACCGCCTCCTGATTGGCCTTTGCCTCCATTGCCCTGGCCACGGCCGCTTCGACGTCGTCGTGGCTCTCGTCGAGGTAACCGGTCTCCAGTCGTCGCTCGATGCGATGGGGATCGACCTCCACACAGAGCGCTACCCCGCCGTTCATGGTGATCGCAAGTGGTTGGGCCCCACCCATGCCACCCAGACCCGCGGTCAGGGTGAGGGTGCCGGCCAGGGTGCCACCGAATCGCTGCTCGGCGATGGCGGCAAAGGTCTGATAGGTGCCCTGGAGGATCCCCTGGGTGCCGATGTAGATCCAGGAGCCGGCGGTCATCTGACCGTACATCATCAGACCCTCGGCCTCCAGCTTCCAGAAGTGCTCCAGGGTGGCCCAGCGGGGAACGAGCAGGCTGTTGGCGATGAGGACACGAGGCGCCATCTCGTGAGTGCGGAAGACACCGACCGGTTTGCCCGACTGGACCAGGAGCGTCTCGTCATTGGCCAGCCGCTCCAGGGTGCGGACGATTGCGTGCAGGCTTTCCAGATTTCGGGCGGCCTTGCCCCGGCCGCCATAGACGATGAGGCGCTCGGGGTCCTCGGCCACGTCCGGATCGAGGTTGTTGAGCAGACAGCGGAGAGCGGCTTCCTGGAGCCAGCCGTTGGTGTTCAGGGTCGGGCCGCGGGGCGCATGGAGCGGGAAGGCGAGGTCGATCATCTCGGGCGGAGACTACGCCGGGAGGTCAGCTCGCAGGCTGTGACCATCTCCCCTACCTGAAGGGGCCCCCTGGGCGGAGAATGATGATGAAAGGAGTCGACATGACCTCAAGAACCGGTGTCCGAACCCCGCCGTCCTTCCGAGGGAGCATCGAGCTTCTCTGGGCCTGGGCGTCGGTGGCCGTGATGATGGCGCTGTTGGTCGCCACGTTCATTGCCAGCACGTCCGCGGCTGAAATCGTCTCCCAGATCCTCGGTCCACTCACGATGGTCGCCTCGGCGGTGGCGGTCTGGTTTGGGCTTGCAGCCCGACGTCACGGGGAGGAGGGCGGTTTGGTCCCGGCCGCCATCGGTGCCCTGGTTGGCGGATTCTTCCTGGTGATGCTGCTGCTCGCCTTTATCTTCCACGTCGGGTTTGGCTGGGATTAGTCCGCCCTGCGGGAGAAGTCCCGCTCCTCCCCCAATGCTGTCGCTCACTTGCGGAGCAGACCGTCCAGCCTGCGGGAGGCGATCCTCGCCCCGATCAACCCCATGACCACCAGAAAGGTGATGTGACCCACCAGACTCCAGTCGAAGACACCCAGTGAGAAGGCCCGCAACATCTCGGTGCCGTGATAGAGCGGGGAGACCCGGGCGATCTGCTGGATGACCGGCGGATAGACCTCCAGTGGATAGAAGGTGCCCGAGAACAAGAACAGAGGCATTGTGACCAGGGAGACCAGATCGAAGTCCTGCCACGAGCGCATGTAGGTACAGGCGGCGAGACCAACCGAGCCGAAGGCGAATCCGATCAGCACCGCACCGGGGATGGTGAGCAACGCCCACCAATTGGTGGTCAGACCCATGACCACCATGACGATCAGGAAGGTGATCGAGTAGAGGGCGCCACGGAGCAGGGCCCATCCGATCTCGCCGATGGCGATGTCGCGCGGGTTCATCGGCGTGGTGAGAATCCCCTCGTAGACGTTGCCGAACTTGAGCTTGAAGAAGATGTTGAACGTGGTCTCCAGCACCGCACCGTTCATCGCCGAAGCCGCCATCAGCGCCGGGGCGACGAAGGCGGTGTAGTCGACCGGGATCCCACCAGGCCCGGTGACGTCGCCGACCAGTGCCCCGATCCCTATCCCGATCGAGAACAGATAGAACACCGGCTCGAAGAAGCCGGTGAAGATGATCTTCCACAGTCTCCGATAGACGAGGTAGTTCCGCTCCCAGATGCGCTGGGCGCGAAACGGGGTCATCCGGCCGGGAGGAGTGAGTCTGGTGGGGGCGGAGACGCTCACGGCTTGAGCCTCCTCTCCAGGAATCGCGAGGCGAGGACCAGGCCGAGCACGGTCATGACGGCGAGATAGGCGATGTGAACCGAGATCGGGAGGTTGGTGACCACCGACTCGTCGACTCCGGGCAGGGCGACTTTGCGGACGAGCTCGACACCGTGGAAGAGTGGAGTTACGTAGGCAAATCCTTGCAGGTAGTCGGGCAACTGGCTGATCGGGAAGAACGTCCCAGAGAAGAGGAAGAGGGGGATGATCCCAAACCGGAACATGGTGGAGAGGCTGGTCTCGTCCTCCCGGGTCACCGTGAACGCGGTGACCACTGTCTGGAAGGCGAGCCCGGTGAGGACACCCGGGGGCACGGCGAGCAGCGCGTCCCGCATCTCCAACGCACCGAACAGCACCGCGATCACGGCGAAGACGAGGAGAATGAACGTCAGCCGGATCGCGGCCCAGTAGAAACGGCCAATCACGATGTCGGTCGGGCTGATTGGAGTGGTGATGGTGGCGTGGAACTCTTTCCTCCACTTGATGCCTGCCATCACCGGAAACGCCCCATCACTGGCTCCGCTCTGCATCGCCGTGGCGGCCATCAGGCCCGTGGCGACGAATGCGAGGTAGGAGATGGCGAGATCGTTGTCACCCGAGTCGACCAGTGTCCCCAGGCTCAAGCCCATCGCCGACAGGAAGAGGACAGGGTTGACGAAGCTGGATATGACCGTTCCGCGCCAGGTACGGCGATAGCCGATCAGCTCGCTCTCGACGACGCGGAAGGGCCTGGTCAGGGTTGACATCAGTCGATCAGCCGTCTTCCGGTGAGCTTGAGGAAGACGTCCTCCAGCGTGGACCGCCTCACCAGGACCTGATCGGGATGGATGCCACGCGCCGTCAGCTCATGCTGGGATGCCTCGGCGTCGTCCGTGTAGAGGATCACCCGGTCGGCGAGAATCTCTGTGTTGTTGCCCACTCCTTCGAGTCTCGGAGCGACCGCGTCGACCTCCCCGTCGGCAAAGCGGAGCTCGACCACCTCGCGCGGGGCGTATTGGGCGATGAGGTTGCGCGGTGAGCCCTCGGCGACGATCTTGCCGCCATCCATGACAACCAGCCGGTCGCAGAGCTGCTCGGCTTCGTCCATGTAATGGGTGGTGATTATCAAGGTGGCACCCTGCTGCTTGAGCCGGTAGAGACGGTCCCAGAGCAGATGCCGTGCTTGGGGATCGAGCCCGGTGGTTGGCTCGTCGAGGATCACCAGGTCGGGATCGTTTATCAGGGCCCGGGCGATGGTGAGACGTCGTTTCATCCCTCCCGACAGCGGTTCGACCTGGGATTTGGCCCGATCCGAGAGCTGGGCGAACTCGAGCAGCTCCTCGGTCCTGGCACGGATCTGGGCGCGGCTCATGTCGTGGTAGCGCCCATAGACATAGAGATTCTCGGCGACGGTGAGCTCGAGGTCGAGGTTGTCCTCCTGGGGAACCACGCCCAATCGCTGGCGGATGGACCGCCCTTCGGTTGCCGGGTCGAGCCCGAACACCGTGAGCTTGCCGTCCGTGATCGGGCTCACTGTGGTGATCATCTTCATCGTCGAGGTCTTGCCGGCGCCGTTGGGCCCGAGAAAGCCGAAGGCCTCACCCTTGGCGATGTCGAAGTCGACGGCGTCGACTGCCAGAAAATCACCGAATTTCTTGGTCAGGCCACGCGCCTGAACGAGGGGCTCACTCATGAAGTCTCGACGCTAGTTCCCCGGTGGGACCGGTTCGGCGGAGTTACCGGTTTCTAGTAATGGTCGTACTTGACCAGGGCCGCGGCAGGCTTCCTTCCACCGAAGCGCCGTGGTGCGGCGCCCGCGCCCGGGTAGCCGAGGGCGACGGCGTATCGCGTCTCGGTGCCGTTGGGTGCACCGACAAAGTGCCTTGCGTCTGCATGCCGGTGCAACGTGATCGGGCAGGACGCGACGCCAAGGGCCTTCGCGGCCAGCATGATGTTCTGCGCGGCCCGCCCGATGTCGAACATGTTGCCGCCCTCTTCCTTGACCAGGACGACGGTGGCTGCGGAGGAGCGGACCGGGTCTGTGAAATCCCCATGCTCGGCCAGGCCAAGGAGCCGGTCCCCGGTGACCACCACGAACGACCAGTCCTGGCGGTTCTTCGAGCTACCCGTCCACCGAGCGGCTTCGAGTATTCCGCTCAGATGATCTTCGGAGAGCGGCTTGTCCTGATAGTCCCTGATCGCGCGCAACCCGAGGATGAATTCGTACCTGTCGTTCATGGCTTGCTCCTGTTTCAGCTCTGCTTGGGATAGAGGATCATCTGGGTGCAACGGAACAGTGCGATCTTCCTCCCCGTGTCCTCGGCCGTGACGATCACATCCCAGACCTGTGTGGTGCGGCCACCATGTACCAGGGTCCCCTCAGCCAGGAGCGCTCCGTCGAGGAGGGTGCCGAGGTGGTTGGATTTCAACTCGATGGTGGTGAAGCCGACCGCACCCTCGGGCAGGTTGGCGACGCATCCATATCCCGCGGTGGTGTCGGCCAGAGCGATCACCGAGGCCGCGTGCAGGTAGCCGTTGGATGCGAGGTGCTTCTCTTCGAGGGCACAGCGCATCCGCGACCAGCCTTCGCCCATTGCGATCAGCTCCAGGTTCAACAGACCGGGGAGACGAGTCGCACCAATAGTCTCCAGCATCGCGGCCAGTTCCTGCCGGTCAGGAGGGAAATAGGGCATCTCGGGCATGAGTCGGCGACCCTACCGGTAACGTCGCCGGGTGAGCCAGTCAGTGACTCTCGCCGGCGCCCGATGGTTGATCGGTCCTCGGGAGTTTGCCCGGCCGGGACGTGTCATCTCTGCGACCGAGACCAGCGGGGTCCTGCCGGCGATCGCTGCTGCGGAGGACGCGGCGCGGGCCGGCAGCTGGGTGGTCGGCTTCGTCTCCTATCAGGCTGCACCCGGCTTCGACCCTCGCCTCAGGGTCCCCGCCGACATCGGGCCGGCACTTCCCCTGATCTGGTTCGGGGTCTACGACAGCAGTGAGACAGCTGATCCGGGCACCGGGACGGCGTCACTCGGAGATTGGGAGCCCGGGCTGACCGCCCTTGAGCATTCAGGGCTCGTCGAGTCGATTCGCAGGTCGATCGTGAGGGGGGACACCTATCAGGTCAACCTGACCTTCCCGATGAGAGCCACCCTCGTCGGGTCCCCAGGGGCTCTGTTCGCAGCCATGCTCCGGGCCCAGCCGCAGAGCTTCGGCGCCATGATCGACTTGGGGGACACTCAGGTCGTGTCCGTCTCGCCGGAACTCTTCCTGCGCGTCGAAGGCCGGCATGTGGCGACGATGCCGATGAAGGGGACTGCGCCACGGGGTAGATCGACATTCGAGGACCGTGAGATGAGAGAGAGCCTGGTCCGCTCGGAGAAGGAGCGCGCCGGGAACCTGATGATCGTCGACATGCTTCGGAATGACCTTGGCCGTGTGGCAAGGGTCGGGACGGTGGGCGTCCCGCAGCTGTTCCAACCGGAGCGCCACCCCACCGTATGGCAGCTCACCTCGACGATCGAGGCGGAGCTCGAAGAGGGGGTAGGGCTGGCCGACCTGTTCTCTGCGGTTTTCCCCTGCGGGTCGGTCACCGGTGCCCCCAAGGTCTCGACGATGGGGATCATCGCCGATCTCGAGCCCGGGCAGAGGGGTGTGTACTGCGGCGCCATCGGTTACATCGCGCCGGGGGCGGTGTCGGCGGAGTTCGCCGTCGCCATCCGGACCGGTGTCGTCGAAGAGGGCAGGTTCACCTACCACGTCGGGGGCGGGATCACCTATGACTCCTTGGCCGGGTCCGAGTACGAGGAGTGTCTGTGGAAGGCCATTGTCGTGACCCAGCATCAGGACTCGCCGGATCTGCTCGAGACGATGCGGTACGTCCCCGGCGAGGGTATCCCGCTTCTCCAGCATCACATCGAGCGCATGGCCGGCTCCGCAGAGTATTGGGGCGTCACCTTCGACCCGACGCGGGTCGGAGAGGCCCTTTCTGCGGTCGAAGGAGCGGTCGAGCTGCGGGTGAGGCTCGTCCTTCATCGGGATGGAGGGGTCGAAGTGTGCTCGTCCCCGATGCCGGTCTGGGATGAGCCGGTGCCCCTAGAGCTTTCGGATGTGCGGGTCGATCAGTCGGATCCGCTCTGGTTCCACAAGACAATCGATCGAGCGCGTTACCCCGAAGGCGATGACGACTGGGAGGCGGTGATGGTCAACCTCGATGGCGAGGTGACCGAGACCAACCGATCCAGTTTGATGGCCCATCTCGACGGCCGTTGGGTGACTCCGCCGGTGTCGTCTGGACTTCTCCCCGGAGTGGCGCGGGCCCTGGCCATCTCCCAACGAGGGGTGGCCGAGCAGGTGCTCACCGTCGATGACCTGAAATGCGCCGACGAGTTGGCGGTAACCAACGCGCTGCGGGGATGGAGGAAGGCGACGTTGATCGGATAGGTTGTTGCTTCCAAGTCGCCGACAGGAGCCGAGCCCAGCATGCCAACCCCGCATATCTCCGCCGAGAAGGGCGATTTCGCCCCCTCGATCCTGCTTCCCGGCGACCCGCTGCGCGCCAAGCACATTGCCGACAATTTCCTCGACGATGCCAGGCCGGTCAACGAGGTCAGGAACATGCTCGGATTCACCGGCACCTACCAGGGAGTCCCTGTCTCCGTGATGGGCACCGGCATGGGGATCCCATCGGCCTCCATCTATGCCACCGAGCTGATCACGCAGTATGGAGTCGAGCGGCTGATCAGGGTCGGGTCGTGCGGGGGAATCCTCTCCTCGGTCAAGATCCGTGACGTCATCCTCGCCATTGGCGCCTGCACGGATTCGGGAGTCAATCGGGTCCGCTATGGCGGAGACGACTTCGCGGCAACCGCCGACTTCTCGCTGCTGCGGGCCGCAGCGGACGCCGCCGCGGCGAAGGGAATCGAGGTCAAAGTGGGCAACGTCCACTCCGCGGATCTCTTCTACAACCCTGATCCTGGCGCCTTCGATCGTATGGAGGCGATGGGTGTCCTGGCGGTGGAGATGGAGGCGGCCGGTCTCTACGGGGTCGCCGCAGAAAAGGGTGGAAGGGCCCTCACCATCGCCACGGTGTCCGATCATGTCCGCACTGGTGAGTGGACCTCGGCAGAGGAACGCCAGCAGACCTTCGACGAGATGGTCGCCATCACCCTTGAAACGGTCCGCATCGACCTCGGCCCCTGACCGAAGGCGGCGGCAGGACCCGCCCTCACCGACGCCGGGTAACCCCCGTTCGGTATTTTGAGTCTCATGTTCGATGCCGACTTCCGGCATCCGCCAATTGGGAGGAGATATGACCGACACAGTTGATCGGACCAAGTCGGACGGACCAGGGGAGTCCCCGGTCGCTTCATTCTTCAACATCCACGAGCGGGGCAGTTCGGTCGGAACCGAGGTGCGGGCCGGGGTGACGACATTCCTGGTGATGGCGTACATCATCTTCGTCAACCCTTCCATTCTCTCGGCGGCCGGTTTCGACGCGCCCGCGGTTGCCGCCGGGACAGCCCTGGTGGCCGGTCTGCTCTGCATCCTGATGGGGGTGGTCGCCAACGTCCCCATTGCGATGGCGGCCGGTCTGGGCATCAACGGTGCGGTGGCATTCGGCCTCGTCCTCACCAACGGCCTCACCCCGGAAGGAGCGATGGGGGTGATCGTCCTCGAGGGATTGATCGTGCTGGCCCTGGTCCTGGTCGGGCTTCGTGAGGCGATCATGAATGCCGTGCCGATGGCACTGAAGCGGGCCATCGGCGTCGGCATCGGGTTGTTCATCCTGTTCATCGGGTTCGTCGACGCGGGGTTGATTCGTCAGCCGGTTGGTGATGGCCCGGTCCCAGTCGAATTCGTCTTCCCGAACAGCATGGGCGCCTGGGTGGCCCTCATCGGGCTTCTCATCACGGTCATCCTCTATGTGCGGAAGGTGCCTGGTGCCCTGGTGATCAGCATCCTGCTCACCGCGGCCATCGGTCTGATCATCGGGTTCACCGAGTTCCCGGATGCTTTCACCGTGACCCCGAGCTTCGCCACTCTCGGTGCCTTCGATCTGGGGAACGTGTTCACCCAGCTTGGGTTCGTCGCCGCAGCGCTGACCATCTTCAGCTTCATGCTGACCGACTTCTTCGACACGATCGGCACCGCCACCGCCATCGCGGAGCAGGCCGAGCTGACCGAGGAAGACGGCTCGATCCCGGGTGTGGGCAGACTGCTCTTCGTCGACTCGCTGGGTGCCGCCGCCGGCGGAGCCGCGGGGGTCAGCTCCAACACCAGCTACATCGAGAGCGCTGCCGGCGTTGCCGAAGGCGGTCGCACTGGCCTCACTTCGGTGGTGGTGGGCTTCCTTTTCCTGGTGGCGATCTTCCTGTCGCCGCTGGCCGGGCTGATCCCGGTCCAGGCGACCGCTCCTGTGCTGATCTTGATCGGGTTCCTCATGGCCCATCTGATCAAGGGGATCGACTTCGACGAGATCGAGGAGGGCTTTCCGGCTCTCCTCACCATCGTCCTGATGCCCCTCACCTTCAGCATCACGGTCGGCATCGGCGCCGGGTTCGTGATGTTCGTGTTGATCAAAGTGGTCAAGGGAAAGGCTCGGGAGATCCACCCCCTGATGTGGGTCGTGGCCGTGGCATTCCTCATCTACTTCGGACAGGCCGTATTGAACCAAGCGATCTCTGCCTGACCGGGAACAGGCCATCGAGGAGAAGGGCCCGGCTCCACCGCCGGGCCCTTCTCACATGGTGACGTAGGCCTGGATCTGCGGGGCGATCATGTCGATGAGCCTTTCAACCGGGGCGTTTGCCAATGCAGGAAATCCGATCACGTAGCGAAGCATCGCCACCCCGACCAGATGCGACGCGATCAAGGCGACTCGGAGGTCCGGGTCGGGGCCCTCCAGCCGGGGTGCAACCCGTCCGAGCAGGGCCGACCCGAAGAACTCGCGCAACACGGCCGATCCGTGATCGGTGGCGAAGGCACCACGAAGCATCGCCAGAAGCGAATCCCGGGTCTCCGGTTTCTCCCATACGGTGAAGAACAACGTGCTGAGATTTCTGCCGGCATGGGTGGCACCGTCGGCAAAGACCTTCTCCGCGACCTCGGCCGGACGCAACGGCAGGTCGATGGAGGCACCGAAGAGGTCCTCCTTGGTCCCGAAGTAATGGTGCACCAGTGCAGGGTCGACGCCGGCTTCACCCGCGATGCTCCGCATCGTGGCGCGGTGGAAGCCTTTGGCGGCGAACTCGGAGCGTGCTGCTGCCAGGATGGCTCCTCTCGTGTCCTCTCCGCCCGGCCGGCGACCGGTACGCGCCATCAGGGCACCGCAACCAGGGTCATGAACGCCTCCTCCAATGTCGACGGCGTCTCGACCATCACGATCCCTTCACCGAGCGCCGATCGAGCGGTTGAGACGTCGATTCCTGGGAGCCGGAGGTGGCCCGCGGCCGGAACGACGGCCAGCCCTGCATGTTCGAGCAGGTCCATGGTGGCGGCGTGGTCGTCGGGCGTGACCTCGACCGTCACCTGCCCGGCGAGTATCTCATCGACGCTCCCTGAGAAGGTAACACTCCCGTCGGAGAGAAAGACGAGTCGGTCGCATTGCTCCGCCTCATCCATGTGGTGGGTGGTGACGAGGACGCCGGTGCCTGCATCGGCAGCGTCGTGAATCGTCTGCCACAGGTCGGCCCTCCCCAGAGGGCCGACCCCTGAGGTCGGCTCGTCGAGCACGAGCAGGTCGGGTCGATGGCCGAGGGCCGCAGCGAAGGCGACTCTTCGCCGGTGCCCCAGAGGGAGGTCGGAGACGAGGGTCCTGCCCAGTCCCAACATGTCTTCCTCGAGCTGGGGCCGGGGCATCCCGAAGACCCTCGCCCTGAACTCCAGGTTCTCCTCGACGGTCAGATCCTCGTACAGCCCGGGTCCCTGAGGCATGTACCCGATGCGACTCCGTACGGCGCGGGTCGGCGGCCCTCCAAGAAGCCGTGCTTCGCCCTCATCCGGAGTGAGGAGCCCGAGCAGCATCCTGATCAGGGTGGTCTTGCCTGCGCCGTTGGCCCCGACGAGGCCGACGACCTCCCCGGCCGAGACGGTGAGGCTCACCCTGTTTACGGCGACGTTCTTCCCGAAACGCTTGACCAGCGCCTCGATCTCCACGAGTTGCCCGGTCACAACCGTTCCCTCCTGGCCAGGGCACTAGCGGTCACGACATCCTCCAGATCGGGCTCCACGAGCCCGACCCCGGGTGGGAGGATGCCCTCGGGTGACCAGACCCGCCACAGTTTCCCCCTCCTCCACGACGAGAAGCCGTGCGGTTGGCTCCCGGAGACTCCGAGGACGCCGGGAAACGAAGCCCTGATCGAGGTCGCCGTTCCCGATGTGAGGACACGTCCGCCATCCAGCACGACAACATGCGACGCGCGCTCCGCCTCTTCGAGATAGCTGGTGGTGGCCATGACGGCGGTGCCCTCGCCTGCGGCCCGGGCGAGGAGACGCCACACCTCGGCTCGACTGATCGGGTCGAGGCCCGTGGTCGGCTCGTCGAGCACCGTCATCTCGGGGCGGGGAAGCATCGCCATGGCCACGGCGAGCTTCTGGCGCATCCCACCGGAGAGCGCGCCGGCAAGACGATCGGTCGCGATGGTGAGGCCGGTGATTTCGAGGAGGTGCCTGTGCCTCTCGGACCTAGCCGGAAGCCCGTAGGCCCGGGCCACGAAGTCGAGGTTCTCCGAGACGGTGAG
>Ga0105094_10000059_pt1 | contig 39869 bp, 35 predicted proteins | sample PPLLak1March2015_2_FD_87023 | JGI IMG/M metagenome (GOLD analysis project Ga0105094, IMG submission 87023) | Freshwater sediment microbial communities from Prairie Pothole Lake near Jamestown, North Dakota, USA - PPLs Lake P8 Core (3) Depth... | ecosystem: Environmental > Aquatic > Freshwater >...
AAATACATACATTAGGAGGAAGAAAACAATGCTGCGTATTACTACTTTAAGTGAAAATACCGCCGGAATGGGAGATTTCCTGGGAGAATGGGGTTTGAGTATCCTGGTGGAAACCGGGGATATAACGGTTCTCTTTGACACCGGGAAAAGCACTTCCGCCGTTTACAACGCCGATTCACTTAAAATCGACTTTTCCGCAATCGACAAGATAGTATTAAGCCACGGCCACTACGACCATACCGGCGGATTGCGTGCGGTATTGAGAAGGATAAACAAGGAAATTGAAATAATTGCCCATCCGGATATCTGGCAGGCCAAGTACTCGCGGCGCAAGAACGAACCAGCCCGCTATATTGGCATCCCGTTCCAGCAAAAGGAATTGGAAAGCATTGGCGCTCGTTTTCATTTAACCAAAGAGTCCGTCAAATTAACTGATAACATCATGACCACCGGTGAAGTGCCTATGGTAAACGATTACGAGCAAATAGATGAAGGTTTATTCGTGCAGGAAGGGCCTGAATTACAGCCCGATAAACTTCTCGATGATTTATCCCTCATAATAAAGACGGAAGCGGGTTTGGTAGTAATCCTGGGTTGCGCCCACCGGGGGATAATCAACACCATCCATCGTATCAGGCAACTAACAGGAGTAGAAAAAATCCATACCATCGTTGGAGGCTCGCACCTTATGGGTGTCTCGGAAGAACGGCTATGGAAGACTATTGAAGCTTTACGAGAGCTATGCATTGAGAGAATGGGCCTGTGTCACTGTACGGACCTGCCTGCCGCCAGTATCCTGACCCAGGAATTCGGCAAGGTTTTCTTCTTCAACAAGGCAGGGACGGTTATCACCTCTTGAGAGATTATATTTAAGAGGACATATATTATCCCGCTGGAAAATCTTACCCTGTAATTATATTTCGTCAAGGAAATCAAGGTCACGGGATAACCTTCAACATACTATAGTCGGTTTGGTTCGAATCCCCTCAGGTGGAGTGTTCATCTTTAGGTACTGAATGTGGATAAGGAGTAGTTAAAAGACTACCGTGTATGCCCTGGTGTTGACAGAGACAGTTCCAATTGGTTATTATTGCAACCAGGTGCAATAATAATGAGTTGTTTCGCTACCCTGAAGAAAAAAGGGCTCAGACTCACCCGGCCGCGCAGGGCGATTTTGGAATACATCCATGACAAGGGTGATCATCTCACGGCTGAAGAAATTATCGACTTTGTTCATGGAAATCTTCCCCGCGTAAACAAGTCAACCATCTACCGTACACTGGAGCTCCTTGAAAAGAACAACTGCGTATTCAGAAGCGAGTCTAATAATCGGACTATCTATCACCACACCGAGGAAGGTCATCACCACCACCTGGTATGTAGCAAATGCGGTAAAACTGTAGATTGTGAAGAAAATATTTTCACGCCAGTGGAGAAGACATTGCGGGAGAATCATGGCTTTCAGATTGATTTTAAGCATGTGGTCATGAATGGACTTTGTGAAAGCTGTCGCAACAAGTCCGGCTAAGAACCCTCTATTTTTTTACCTTTTAATTGCAACTAGTTGCAATAACTATAAATCGCCACACGTAACGGGAGGAAAGAATGGACGTCAAAGATTTAAAGAACCCAAGGCAGGAAATCGAGGAAGCAATAGCTAATGGTGACCTGCCAAAACTGCTGCGAATCAGCGGTTTGCTGCACGGTCATTATTGCCCGGGGTCCGCTATGGGCGTCAAGGCGGCAGCCAGGGCAGTGAGGGAACTGGGGGGTAAGTCAACAGGTATGGAGGAAATTATTGCCATCGTAGAAACGAATAGCTGTTTCGCCGATGGCGTTCAGATGGTAACGGGTTGTTCCTTCGGCAATAATGCCCTTATTTACCGGGACTACGGAAAAACAGCTTTTACCCTGGCTAAAAGGACGGGCGAAGCGATTAGAATATCGGCCCTCTTTGATCGTGTAAACCAGGAACGTTCCCCTGAAGCTAACGAGCTTTGGCAAAAAGTGGTGGTGAAGCGAAGCGGTAGCGAGGACGAGAGCCGGCGGCTTACCGAACTGTGGAAAGAACTGTCTTTCAAAGTTCTGGAGATTCCCGACGAAGAAATTCTTAACATCAAGAAGGTAAATATTGACGTCCCCGCCTATGCCCGGATTTTCACCAGCGCCAAGTGCTCGGTATGCGGGGAGAGCATCATGGAGCCGCGTGCCCGGCTGAAAGACGGTAAGTTCGTCTGCCTGCCCTGCTCCGGTCAGGCGTATTACCAGCTTGCCGGCGATGGTATGGCGATCGTCAGCTAATGAATTATCAGACCGAACCCGATCTTATATCGGAGGTGTCTAGTGACAAATTTATTCGGCAAGCGGATTACCGATAAAGCCATAGAACTATTTAACAATAGAGCATGAAATGAATGTTCGGTAATTCGATAGAGATTGATAATGATTAACAAGAAACAAGAAATGTTGGAGCATAACGATAAGCTTATTTATTATGCGCAATACATAAAGCGTAAGTGGCTGATTTTACTTTTCTTAGTACTCGCGGTTTTTGCCATGTCCGTAATTTCCGTAAACGCTGGCTCTTCTTCTATTGACGTTTGGGAAGTCATAAAAACATTCTTTGGTCTGGGCAGTGAAAAAGCCTCTCTGGTGATATGGCAGATTCGTATGCCGAGGATAATTATTGCCATTATTGTAGGTGCAGGCCTTTCCGTGGCCGGCTGCGTCATGCAGAATAATCTTAAAAACCCTCTGGCCTCTCCAGACACTCTAGGTGTATCCGCCGGGGCGGCTTTCGGAGCCAACCTTGCGATTATCGTGCTTGGAGCGGGTACCATTCTTTATACTGCTGGAGATGCAGTAGCAATTAACAATCCTTACATAGTAACAATTTGTGCCTTTGTCTGCTCTATGGGGGCCGCAATGATCATTTTAGCCCTGGGGAAAATCAGAGGATTTTCGCCCGAAGCGATTGTGCTGGCCGGTGTAGCTCTCGGGTCGTTGTTTACGGCAGGAACCACGCTCATTCAATATTTTGCGCCGGACGTAAAAATAGCGGCCGCCATTTTCTGGACTTTCGGGGACCTGGGGAGAGTTAGCTGGCATGAGACATTCATCATAATCGCAGTTGTTGTCCTGGCGGCGATTTATTTTATCTTAAAGAGATGGGATTACAACGCCATGGATAACGGTGAAGAGACCGCAAAAAGTTTAGGGGTTCGTACCGAACGAACTCGTTTTTTAGGTATGCTGATATCATCATTGGTTACGTCGGTAACCGTTTCCTTTGTAGGCATGATCGGATTTATTGGATTAATCGGCCCTCATATGATGAGACGAGTAATTGGCACTGACCATAGATTCCTGATTCCTGCATCCATGCTGGCTGGAGCCGCCGTGCTATTGATTTCTGATACTCTGGCCAGAACAATAATAAAACCGGTAGTTTTACCGGTCGGTGCCATAACATCCATACTCGGAGCACCTCTATTCATATATCTCCTGATGAAAGGAATGAAGGAGAGTAGTAGAAGGTGAACTTAATAATCGAAAATTTATCATTCCAATATCCGAGCCGTAAGGTATTAAGCGATATTTCACTTTCCCTTAATAAAGGGGAATGTCTGTCCATACTTGGAACAAACGGAGTCGGCAAATCTACCTTACTAAAATGCATTAACCGGATACTCCGGCAGCAAAACGGAAAAGTCATTGTTATGGGAGAAGATGTAAAAAGCTTGAGCGGAAATGACCTGGCAAAACACATCGGATATGTGTCTCAGCGTAATAACTTTTCAGTGAGCTCGGTATTTGACGCTGTTTTATTGGGCAGAAAGCCATATATCAAATGGGATGTAACCAAACGGGACCTGGAAATTGTGCATAACGTCATGAAATCGCTTGGCCTGGAGGATTTTGCCCTGCGGAATGTGGACGAGCTAAGCGGAGGCGAAGCTCAGAAGGTAGCTATAGCCCGGGCGCTGGCACAGCAATCAGATGTGCTGATGTTTGATGAACCAACGAGTAACCTGGACTTAAAAAACCAGTTAGAGGTAATCAGTATTATTAAAAACATCGTCAAGGAACGGCAAATTTCGGCAATCGTAACGATGCATGACCTGAATATGGCTCTCCGTTTTGCCGATAAGTTTTTGTTCTTGAAGGGAGGAAAAATCTTCGATGCAGGAGATATCCATATCGTCACCGAAGAGAACATCCTAGCTGTATACGGTGTCCCTGTTAAGATTCAGTTTCATCATGATATACCGGTAGTAATACCGGTTTGATAAATAATGGGAGAGAAAATATAGATGGAAAAGAGAATTAGCACGTTACTAGCCGTGTTAATATCGGTGTCTTTGTTACTTGTCGGTTGCAGCACAGGGGATAGCACTGCCACGAACAATACGGAAAAAGAAATAACAGTAACGGATACCCTCGGCAGAACAGTTACAGTTCCTTCGGACGCACAAAGATTTGTCGCCATCGGACCCGGCTGTTTAAGGCTGTACTGCTATGTAGGTGATGTCTCCAAAATAGTCGGCGTCGAGCAGATGGAGGTCACCAGCGGAGTCACCGGAAGGCCTTATGCCCGGGCAAATGAGGAACTGCTACAACTACCGTTAATCGGACCGGGTGGACCGGGAAACGCACCGGACCCTGAAAAGATATTAGAAGTTAATCCGGATGTTATTTTTACTCTTTATAATTCGGACGTCGCATCCATAGACGAGCTACAAACTAAGACAAATATTCCCGTGGTTACTCTCTCCTATGGAGTTACCGCGGTCTTTGACCCTGAGTTAGATAAGTCTCTTGAACTAATTGGCACGATAACCGGGAATGAAGAACGGGCAGCGGAAGTTGTCCAATTTTTCGCTGCATGTAAAGAAGACCTGATGAACAGGACAAAAGACATCACGGCTGATAAAAAACCGAGAGTATACCTCGGTGCGCAATCGTCCCGCGGGACGCATGGCATCGAAAGCACCAGCGGGAATTACGCACTTTTCACCGTGGTCAACGTCAGAAACGTTGTTGATGAGGCGGGAATCAACCAATATGTCATCCTGGATAAAGAAAAACTGCTGGATATGGACCCGGAAATTATCTTTATTGATGCCGGCGGCCTGGCCAATGTGCAGGCTGACTACAAGTCCAATCCCCAGTTCTACCAGGGGCTTTCCGCTTTTAAGACCGGGAAATTGTACATGCAGCTTCCGTTTAATTACTATTCCACAAATATTGATATTGCGCTTTGCGATGCCTATTACATCGGGAGCGTTGTGTATCCCGAAAAGTTTAGTGATGTGGATATCGTGTTAAAATCAAATGAAATATTCAGAAAACTGCTGGGCAAAGAACTCTATGCCGGAGTTGCAGGAGAGTATTATGGCGGTTTCCAGCAGTTAAGCTTTGAATAAATGTATTCGTTTGCTAATAGAATCTCGGAACGAGGGGGATTTCCTGACTCCCCTTCACCTCTCTCTATCGCTTAAGAGTGTACACTGAAAACGGCATGATGTTAGGACAGAATAATCTTCCCTTTGGCATCTTTTCGGTAGTTATAAACAGGATGGTTATCATATGAAACAACCTGAAAAAAGTAGAGCAAAAAAGAAACCCGAAATTATAAAGTTAAGACCGGTGGGAGTGGTCAAGAACCAGTTTCAGGAGGCAAGCCGGGGTGACAGGTATCAGGCTTTAACATGGCAGGACAGGGCTACCAGGATGAAGGCGCAGAGCCAGTCTATATCTGAACTCATCATCGATCCTGACCTCAAAGGTATTCTCGATGGCATTGATGATTTCTCGCACTTAATGGTACTTTACTGGTCACATCTGATTCCGGAGGGAAAGCGCCGGGTGATGAAGGTACACCCACTAGGAAGTAAAGCTTTTCCCCTGGTCGGTATTTTTGCCACACATAGCCCCGCACGGCCGAATAGCATCCTGGTCACCGTGGTGCATCTGATAAGCCGCGAGGGTAATATTATTAAGGTAACCGGTCTAGACGCTTTAAACGGTAGTCCTATATTGGATATTAAGCCCTACATCCCTGACCACCATGAATTAGAAGATGTCAGGATGCCCGACTGGATGAAGAAGATGCACGAAGTGTTCCAGTAATTCGGATTTAATGTGCCATCAAACATCTAATACGCGCCCAAGCGGCATAACCAGGGCAGTGTCTGGACTGGCAAAGAGAACAATCTCCTGGAAACGCTGTGATGAGAAGTATCTTTTAAAGCCGTTGCGCAGGCACAGGAGCTTTGCAAGGGAGGGATTCCTTTCTCTGAAATCGCCACAAAGCCAAACCGTACTCACGAATCGATTGTGTAGCGGGCGATATCTAAAAAGTGGTGTGTTCCATCTCAGGCTACGAAAAAGGAAAAGTCGGTTGTATGGAAAACTGTGGATCAGGACTTTAAGGTTTTCCAAGGAGACCCCTCTCCAAGACTATCCGTAGAAAACCTTGAAGTCATGTTATGCCTTCTCGCGAAAACACTTCCATCGTTGCGGCTGCTTCAAGAACACTTGGGGCATGCCAGTTAAAACACGACAGTCAAGTATCGAAAGATAGCCGATGAAGAGCATTGCGAATGGTTCGAACACGCCTGTCGAGGAAAAACGCTCAGCAAACTGTTAGGTAACAATTCAAGCAATTGTGACTCAACAATATACTTTTTTGTTACCTAATATACTCTCGGAAATACAGTACGCCGAGCGTCTTGACTTATGTAATCTCTGGTTATACACTAAAGCAGCATCTGGTGGGAGGTGCTTATGATGAAGTGCCGGAAATGCCAGACTGAGAATGCTGAGGGAGCCGAGAGGGGGATATCGTTGATATTGAGGTAACACCTAATGACCTAGGTATTCTGTACCCCAATCGGGGGTTCATCACCCACAGCAACCACTTCTATGCGGAGAGGTTCAAACCGCACGATATGATTAGCACCATCTACCCCGATTCCGTAATACGCTCCCAGAGACTGGCTAACCTGATGGAAGAGCGTTGGGGCCGGCTCTCCGTGATGTCATGAAGGAGCTTTTGCAGCACAATAACCACCCCGAGTCCATCTGCCGGCATATCGACCCCGAGGTTCCTGAGGTGTTATAGATGAAGACCACCGCCAGCATCATCAGCCACCCCAAGGAGCAGAAGAGGTACATCGCTTGGGGTAATCCCTGCGAGAACGAGTACCTGGAGTACCAGATTATAGGAGGGCGCACCATGTTTAAGGAGTATGACCTCAAGGGCAAGGTAGCCATCGTCACGGGGGCAGGTAGTGGTGTCGGAAGGAGCATAGCCCTGACTTTCGCCGAGGCTGGTGTGGATGTCGCAGTAGCGGCCCGGACGAAAGAGAAACTGGATAAAACGGCCGAGGTAATACGTAGTCTGGGCCACAAGGCCCTGGTCATAACGGCGGATGTTACCAAGAAAACGGACGTGCAGAGCGTGGTCGCTCAGACCCTGAAGACGTTCGGCAAGATTGATATAATGGTCAATAACGCCGGAATCGTTATCCTTAAGCCGATAGTCTACGTGCCGGGCATGAAGTTGGAAGGCTGGGGGGTGGCCGACAGCTGGGACACTCCCTTAAGCGAGAAGGAATGGCATCAGGTGCTGGACACGAATTTGACCAGCGCCTTCCTCTTCGCCCAGGCGATAGGACCCTATATGCTAGAGCGAAAGGAGGGTAGGATAATCAACATCAGCTCCAACAGCGCCGAGCTGTCCCCGCCTTATTTCTCCTCCTACTGCGTCAGCAAGGCCGCTTTAAGCATGTTTACTCGCTGTTTGGCCACTGAGTGGGGGGCCTACAATGTCACCGTCAACGCTATCGCGCCCGGCAGTGTGCTCACCGACCTCAGCGCCCCTGTACTCAAAGACGCCGAGAGAAAAGAGAGGATACTCAAGGCCGTGCCCCTGCAGCGGTTGGCGGAGCCCAGAGAAATAGGCCTGATGGCGGTTTATCTGGCCTCAGATGCTGCCGCCTACGTGACCGGCCAGACCTTTTTAATTGACGGCGGGCAGGTCACCCGGGGTAACGGCTTCTAGCTGCAGTACTGGCTAGAACAACAACCTATTTATTACCAGGCACCTACTTTACTGTATCGGAACTATCTCATCTTAGAGTACACGTTTTTTTTATTGTGAGCCTATGAGCTATAAAAGCGACAAGCCTTATGGAGAATAGTCATCTGCATAGGATATAGTGCCAGAGCCTGCTATGTCCATAAATGCCGAGCACCTCTCTCTGACGGAGTCCCATAACCTAACTGAGTGTGTGGTTACGAGAGACTGGTTACCTACATCACTCAGTGTGCTACATACTACCTGCGCTCAAATGATACCCTGTGTTTGTCCGCAGAGTACGAAGGATTAAAGCTTACTAGCATCATAGACAATTTTACCGCCAACGATAGTGATTAAATTTTGTATATCGCCTATATCCATCGTGTCAATGGTCAGTATATTTATGTCCAGAATGCAGAAGTCAGCTAGCTTGCCTACCTCGATAGAGCCCTTAATATTCTCCATATGGTCTAGCCAGGCACCCTCAATGGTGTACATGCGGATGGCTTGCTCCACGCTAAGCCCTTGGAAAATAGCCCCCTGTATCCCCAGTTTCCAGTCTGGCCCGGCACAAGGAACATCAGAACTGCCGGCGACATGGACCCCAGCATCAATCAGCCCTTTTAGCGGTGACGCCATTGGTTCTCCTAGCATGCCTGGCATACCTTGCTCATCCGACATATCGCCGCCGGTAAAGAATCGCATGAACTCAAGCATCATCCCCAGCTGTGGCGAGACGCCGACACCAAACTCAGCCATGCTTTTTGCCTTGCCCACTGATATAGAGCCGCCATGTATGACATAGTGGCGCAGGCCCTTGGGGTTATCACGCTCAGCCTTGATGAAGGCGTCGGCGCAGACGTCAGCAGCCCTGTCGCCGATAGCATGAATACCCACCCGCCAGCCGAGGTTGTGGGCATAGGCGATGATATCCGCTAGCGCCTGGATGCGTTCCTTATCGGTATTCCCGGGAGAATTCAGAGTCCCGTAGGTGCCGTCGGGGTACGGCTCATAGTTCCAGGAGGTCTGCATCATCGGGTTGCCGTCAGCGAAGAACTTGGTGCCGGCTATTCTCAGCCACTCGTTATCGGGGCCGCTATGCATATCGGCGGAGGCTAGGCTTTTTTGCATTTCGTCAATATTGCAGGTATTGTAAGGGGTAAAGACCATCAAAATGCCGACTCGCATCGTCAGCTTGCCCTCATTGTAGATTTCTTGGTAGGCGCGGATACACTCATCATCCCAGATCCCCTGATAGTCCCCGCGTGTGCCGGGCCCCAGGGCGCCGTCGGTAATGCTGGTTATCCCCAGTCTATTAAGGTCACGTATAGCGGCCAGAGCTGCTTGTTTTTTATCTTCTAAGTTGTAGGCAGGAAGTGCTTTTTTTACTACCAGATCCATAGACATGCCTTTTAGTAGCCCGGTAGGTTCTCCAGTCTCCCAGTTTTTGACAATCTCTCCTATCGCAGGGAACGGAGTATCCTTGGTGATGCCAACAATCTCCATCGCCTTACTATTAAGTAAGTCAACTGGTGGTAAAAAGCTAAAGTAACCGACAGTTAGACAGACCGGATTATCCGGAGATACCGGATCTAGATCCCAACGTGTTGGGAGTCTGACTGGATATTGCTTGGATTCCTCAATAGTATTTAAATTTAGGCCTACACCAATGATCCACCTGCCTCGTTCAATTGTCTGAGCCTTGTTCTCTACAGCGCTCACGATATCCGCAATTGTCTTTATGTTTGGGTCGGTAAGGTCAATGACCAAGGGAGGTTTTTCACTGCCGAATAGAGTGCTGTGAACGTGGGTGTCATTGATACCTGGAAGCATGGTTTTACCCATTAGGTTCAGAACCTTCGTATTCTTGCCGACTAACGCTTCAATCTCCTCATCCGTACCAACGGCGATAATTTTGTCGCCTTTCACCGCCACCGCCTGCGCGATAGAGAAGCTTTTGTCAACCGTGACTACCTTGCCATTGTAGATGACCAAATCAGCCGCTTGCTCTTCAGGAATATTCGCCGGTGACAGCCCTCTATCGCAGGATGTCATCAGGGGTAGAGAGATTAAAAGCAGGGCCATGAGAAGACCAAGGAATGGTACAACCACTCTGTTTTTCATCGCATCCCTCCTTCGGTTCAGTGAACGACGGTTTATTGGTGCATCGTCAGTATTTATAGCGAAACCCATGGGCAATTTAGTTAATTGAATCCTTTTTGTCAGGTCAAGTGGTTATATTATAGCTGTTATCGCTTAGTGGCCCTCATGGGGAACGTCATACCTCGGGGTGAGTGCAATAATCACCATGGTGATGGTTTTGTCTACCTTCTTGAAGTTGAGGGGGCAATGCGACATGCCTTTGGGGAAGAAGAGCACCGTGGGGGAGGTGATAACGTACTTTTCCTGATCCTTACCCTGGCCGATATAAATTTCAATCTCGGCATTGAAATCCGAGATGTCCTGTGGGTCAGAGCCGAAGAACATCATGAATTCCTCAAAGTCGTGTGAGTGTGGAAAGGGAACCATATACACGGGCTTGGTGATGAAGCGATATATGAAGCGGCAATTGGCATTTTCGTAGTTTTCCCCTTGCAGGTCTATCCACGGCCCGTGTATCGGCCCCGGCTCTATTGGTAGCGGGGTCACATACTTAGCGTACTTTCCGGCTGTCGTCACTCCGTTAGTCTCCTCATTGGCCGAGGCCGTAGGTGCCTTCACCGGCACTGCTGCCGGTTCTGTTGTCGGCACGGGGGTCGCGGTACAGCCAGTGAAGATGCTTACTGATAGCGCCAGTACCAGAACCCCTGCCAGCAAAATACTTACCAACTTCTTTTTATTTTTCATTTGATTCCTCTATTTGCCCTATTCTACTACTGTCCAGGCCCGATTAACAGAGCCAACAACGGACGCTGCGATAATGGCGCCAGTGACGGGATAATGGTGGCACGGGGAGACCAACAAAGAAAAGAATTAGAGAAGAAGTCCGCTGTTATTATTCCCGAAAAAACTCTAAAAATGCTCGAAGGTCTCTGGAGTCTACTTAACAAGCTCGCCAAGGATGAAATCGATCTTACAAAAGGAATGCGCAACACTAATGATGATGTCAAACTCCAATGAACTGACCCCTATCGAGATAATTCATGACGAGTGTCGTGACAAACACCGACATGCTCGCCATCAGCATCACCGCCTGGTCATTTTCTATTTTTAGCTCAAGGAGTCGGACGCGCTCCAGAAGTTCATCGACCAAGGCAATCAGAGTCTGCCGTTCTACACCTGTCCAAAAGTGAAGATCTCGAACCAGTTTTTGGCGATTGGCTCGAAGTATATCTACCGCGAGTTTTCCCTCTACTGCCGGAAAAAGTCTTTTTAAATCTTCGTTCAGAATTGGATGAAGGACGACCCGGCAGCGTTTCTTCTGTTTCCTATACCAGGCATCCAGGGTCATCGTCATCTCTTCTATGGGCATATCTAGCTTACCTCTGGTTACGACCGCCTGTTTATTTACATACCTCCCCACCGTCTTGTCAACGTATAACAGTTTGGTCAAAGCAGGAGTGCCTCCGTACCGTTTCCGCCAATCTGAACCGGGGGTGAGCCACACTGAAAAGGTTTCAGCGAAATCATCGTCGGGATGCTTCTGAACATACCATCCCGGCATATGACGCACAAATCGGGCGCTAAAAGGTATTACCTTATACTGTTCTTTGTAGGGCAAGGAGAATCGACCGAAGAGCTTGCGCCACTTTAGACTTTTGTAAAGGCGGTAGGCGTAGTTGAAGGCGTGACCGGCCTCGTGCCGGAGTATCATCATCACTTCCGCATCGGCTTCGGGTTCGATACCTGTCAGCCGGCCTTTGAGGCTACGCAGCTTAGAATCGACCATGTAGAATGGTATGCCAATTACAGGGACTCGATTAGGGCAACCCCACCCCTCCGATAGATAGGTTTCTGGCCTGATAGAAATTCCAGCGCTTGCTAACTCCTGGTAGAGCTGGAGGACCAGCCTTTCAACTGGAGTACCATCAATCTTGAGAGCAAGTTCGTTAATTCTCTTTGATAGTAGTCCTTGCTCCGGGGTGTCTGCCATACTCATACGTACCGCATCTCTGAATAAATGACAGGTCTTCGCTTTCCTGGTTTCATTATAGTCCTCTTTATTCATTCAGAGAAAGCAAACTAAGGAATGAATTCCTGAATCTTCAGGTCTTTTCTATTTTGGCAGAAATCAGGATATTGATTTAAAAGTGTAGAGTAAAGTACAATAAATTACGACCGCAGGTTAGTAAGCACAAGAGGCGATAGAAGAGAAAGGTGCGAACCATGTTAAAGGCGAAAAACTCTCCCAAGGCCCAGACGGTGCTGGGTCCAATCGATGCCAGCTCGCTGGGTATTACCCTTCCTCACGAGCATATTTTCGCCGATGGCAGGAATTTTTTCTTCTCCGAGCCAGCCGACCCAGCCGAAAAAGCATTAGTTTACGCTCCGGTCACACTTGAAAACCTCGCCTGGGTGCGTGCCCATGCCCTGAGCAACGCGGACTGCCTGCAAATGCCAGGCGAGACGGTGCTGGTTAAAGAACTCCTGGTGTACAAGCAGGCCGGGGGCAATACCATCGTCGATGTCAGCACCAAACCCTTCGGCGGCGTCAATCCCGTAGGGCTCAAGCGGCTCGCTCAAGCCACCGGCCTTAACATTATCATGGGCACTGGCTACTACCGGGGGCTACTGTATGCGCCGGAGGTAACTGCCATGACCGAAGAACAACTCCGGCAAGAAATCGTTCGGGACCTGACGGTGGGCGTCGGTGATACGGTAGTGCGCGCCGGCATCATCGGCGAGATAGGATTGACACCCACTCTGCGCGAGGATGAGCGCCGTTTGTTGCGCGCCTGTGCCGAAGCCCAGCGCGAGACGGGGGCTCCCATTACCATACACCCTCCCAGCCCAGACGATAGGCTGATACAGGAGGTATTGCGCATCCTGCGGGAAAACGGCGGCCGACCAGAAAAGACGGTCATTTGCCATATCGATATCATGGGATTCACGCCGGATACGGTCCGCCGCATCGCTGATACCGGCTGCTTTATCGAGTTCGATACCTTCGGACACCTGTTCCCGCCCTTCGTGCTCGGGGAGAGCGTGATGGGCTTCCCGAGCGAGATGCAACGCATCAGTGCCGTGAGACAGCTTATCAGCGATGGCTACCTGAATCACATTCTCCTCTCCCACGATACCTTTCTTAAGGTGCTGCTGACTTCCTGGGGTGGGTTTGGCTACGGGCATATCTTACGTAACATCGTACCGGTAATGCTTCGGCAGGGCATCACAAAGTCGCAAATTCGAAAAATGATGGTGGAAAATCCCAGCCGTCTTTTATCTTTTATAATATAAGGCTGTTACCGGCAGGTTGCCGGAATCATATTTAAGGAGGAAAAACAGCAATGGGCAAGTATGACAAATATTTCATGACCGAAGCAAATCTCCCAGCGAGCAAACAGGAGACCGCCGCTAAGAATGCCGGGATATATACCCATGTAGCTTGGCTCGATACCAATAAGATTCCGGGAGCGTTTTATACAGAGTGTGTCTGGTATTATAAGCCCCGTAAAAGCTCTGTTGGTGCCCACACGCATGATTTTGATGAAGTAATCGCGTTTTTCGGCTCCAACCCGGACAATATCCATGACCTAGGGGGAGAGGTGGAGCTATGGTTGGGTGGTGAAAAGCATATCATCACCAGGAGTTGCCTGGTCTTTGTCCCGAAAGGGATGGAGCACTGCCCTTTATCCTTCAACAAGGTTGAACGTCCCATCTTCCACTTTACGGCGGGCACAGGCGGCAAATACATATCGTCAATAGAGAGAGAGGACTGATTTTGTTATTCACCCGGAGATAATCAACGGATTAAATTTAATGATTGAAACCGGCAACAAAAAAATACGGCTGATGCGGTCCGATTGCTATGGTTGAGGGAGTCGCTGACAAGTAAGTCCAGTATTGAAAATGCCGACTTAAACAGTAGCGCCGATACCCTTGGGTACCTCAATCAGAGCTACCAACCCCCTTGGCAATATTGGTGCAGATGAATGTTTCGTAACTCTTGACCCCTATTATGCTGGACAGGATTTTCTTTACTATTCTGTCTATCTCTGCAGTAGAATGGCACCAGATAATAATCATGACATTGAATCTACCAGCAGTGACAGAAACGAATATGCACTCCGGTATCTCATTGATGATTTTAAGGTTGTTATCCAGCTCCGTATTGTCAACGTTAATACCGATAATTGCCTGCATAGGAAAGCCAACCTTGCTTGGCTCTGGCAGGGCAATAATATAAATAATGCCTTCCACGATGAGCCGATGCACTCGGCGCCTGATAGTGGAAGAATCTACGTGGAGCTCTTTAGATAACTCCTTACTATTTTTACGGCCATCTTTGACGAGCTGCTCAATTATCTGGTAATCCAACGCATCTATCATCGCTAATACCCTCTGAAAGAATCACCGTGGTTCCAGCTTAAAAACTGCCTTCTGAACTAGATGCCAACCATTGCAGTTTTATCCTATACTCTCTTATCGTCCAAGTCAATGCTTTCAAGGATATTGATGGAAAGGGGGCAGGTGGGGTACAATCAGGTACGTCTTAGTAGTTGGCTGGGCTGTCATAGATAAAAATAGTATTCCTAGATAAACAATAAGGATAATAGAATGAAAAAGAGAAAAAGACTTGAGATTATCGAATGCAGCTGTACGATGTACGAAATAGGCAAACAGTACGGCTCCGTTCGCCGTAATAGTCTTATTACTTCAATTAACTCACTTTTTAAAGAATACATTACATTAAATAAAACCAGCAGAGAAGAAATAATCACGACAATGCGGAATTATCTTTCACTTGTGAAGAGTTTTGACCCTGAGTTGGTGGAGATGCTCCAAGGACAAGCGGAGGGGGCGGGGGTCAGCCTTGAAGAGGTTTTCCTGCTAAGATGCAACTTCGAGCTCAGTTTTTATTACCAGCAAATGAAAACCTTCTGTACCTCTTTTGCAGTCACCGGGCAAGCCACCAGAGACGGTAAAACCATCATCGGGCAAAATTTTGACGCTACCTGCGGCAGGTCAATAGATCTGGTGAAAACAACGCATGTGGATGGGCTGAAACAGCTGTCACTGGTTTTCTGGGGAGCCTGTGAGCTGGTCTTGAACTCAGCGGGCCTGGGGATGGTCTTAAACGTCATCGTGAGCCCACCGGAGGAACAGTTATTCACTTTACCCGCCTGCTGTGTCATACCCAAAGCGATGAGACAGAGGCGAATCGGCGATGCGCTAGGGGTTTTCTGCGTAGCCGGGCGTAGCATGATGAATTACTGCCTGGCGAGTAAAGAGGGCGATATTATCGGTATCGAAACAAAACCCGATGATTTTAACGTGCTGCAACCCGAAAGGGGCATCCTGGTCCATGCCAACCATTATCACACCGAGCGGTTCAAGAAGGGTGAACTGGTGTACCTAGGAGCTCCGAGCACCTATATCCGCGAACCACAGATAAAAAGGCTCATTGAAAAGCACTACGGGAACATCACCCTGGAGCAGATGATGGAAATCATGTCCAACCATAATAATCATCCCAGGGGTATCTGTAATCATGCCCTGGAGGGGTCTACGGCGGAGACACTGGCTTCCGTAATTATGGTACCCGAGGATAATGCGATGTACGTAACGGCCGGGCATCCCTGCAAGTATGAGTATGAAGAATACATATTATAGCAGCTATTCAGGGCGTAAAAACATATCGATAACAGAGCGCCGAAGGATTGCACGAAAAGATAGCGCAAATCGGTGAGCGGTAACGGTGAGCAGTAAAAATAAAAAAACGATAGTTAAAATGTACGGACTACCTGGGGACAGGGAGCGGATTGCGGGGCTTTTCTTCAATTTGAGAGAGGTAGATATAGTTAGCCTTAGGATTAATACTTTTAGCCATATTCATACAGATAAACGTCTCGCAGTTTTTTAAGCCCTTCAAGTTGCAAGTAATCTTCTGGACCAGTACGTGAATTTCCGCAGTAGAATGGCACCACAGGATAATCATGACATTGAATCCCCCCACAGTGACCGAAACAAACTTGCATTCCGGGATGGCACAGATAGTCTGAAGGGCGCCATTTAAATCCTTCTTGTCAATATCCAAACCGATTATCGCCTGCACGGGGAAACCTGCCTTGAAAAACTCCGGGAGAGCAATAATATGAATCGCCCCGTCTTTGATAAGGTGACTCACTCTCCGCCTTATGGTTGAAGAATTAACGTTGAGCTTATTAGCCATTACCTTACTGGTAAGGCGCCCATTCTTTATCATTAATGAGATTAATTGACTATCCAGCTCATCTATCATGATAATGACTCCATCTAACCGACAGCTTTAACTAACACCGCCACGAATAATTTCATGTTTAATATTCTGTGTTCGAGCGAGAATAATATATATCACTTTAAGCCCTTTGTCAACTCTCTTCCGAACTGAGGTTGCCGCATCTTTCCCGAAGCGGTCACCCGTTTTTATCGTCTTACCTCACACATTATGTGCAATCTTGTTCCCATAATGTTCATTTTTATTGACACTGAAAACATAACTGTTATAACTTAAAGTAATTTCAATGGCTGGTAAGGCATCTTTGTATTTATAATCCTTTTTCAGACTCACAGGTAATGGTAAGAGCGAAAGTTTGAAAGGAGTTATATTATCCGGTGAAAGAACAAACAGCAGATAGAAAATCAGCGCGATACCGGTAAAAGTATTACACTAAAGATAATGTTAAAAGTAAATAAAAACTAAAGGAGGAGTAAAAATGAAAAAACTATTTCTAATCTCGTTAATCTTGGTGATTGCAGTTGGTTTGATTCTTGGCAGCTGTGCCAAAGAAGCTGCGACGCCAACATCGCCATCCCTGACCCCCTCACCGACATCGAGTCCAACACCATCACCCACCGCTAACCAGCCACAATATGGTAGCACGTGGGTCATGCTGTCAGATACAATCCCAGCCAATGTGAACCCCCCGGCCGATGGAGGCACTCTGTCGGCTAGGCATATGGTTCCCTGCCTAGAGCCATTACTCCGGCTGGACGTAGATGGAACTCTCAAGGGGCATCTGGCGGAATCCTTTGATATTGCCGCCGACGGTAAATCCGTCACCTTCCATATACGCGAGGGTGTCCAGTTCCACGATGGTACCCCCTTAAATGCCGAAGCGGTCAAATACAACCTGGAAAAAACCGCGGCGTCAGACCTCTGGGGCGCTGGCGTTCTGAAAACGGCGGCATCTTACGACATCCTTGGAGAGTATACCCTCCGGGCGAATTTTAGCGCGTACAACTACAACTACATGACCGCGCTGGCTGGGCTTGTCGGCATGATTGCCTCACCAACAGCTCTACAGAAACCTGCTACAGCCGAAACCATATCCGAGCTCCACATGGTAGGCACCGGGCCTTTCCTCTACGATAGCTTCAAGGAGAATGACTATGTCAAATATACGAAGAACACGAATTACTGGCAACCCGGCAAGCCCTATCTTGACGCGATTATCATAAGGACGATCGCCGACCGCACCGTCGCGGCGATGTCCTTCATGGCGGGCGAGGTAGACGAGTTGGCGACAGGACTCCAGCTGGCTACGTCGAATATGCTGGAGGAACTAGGGTATACTATCAGTCAATACCCGCTGCGGTTCCATTTTGCCATGATGACGGACAGCGCGAACCCGAATTCGCCCTTTGCTGATAAAAGGGTACGTGAAGCTCTTCAGTATGGCGTGGACAAGCAGACTCTGGTTGATGGTCTCGGCGGCGGCATCGAGAGAGGGTTTGTCGCTCTGTATCAGATGGCCGAACCAGGGGACCCGTGGTATTGCCCCGAACTACCCATCCGCGAATATGATCTGGTCAAAGCCAAGCAGCTGCTAACTGATGCTGGCTACCCCGATGGCTTCACGACAGTACTTCATTCGGACACCTTTGCGGAGATGAACTTCTTAGAAGCGCTGCAAACCGAGCTTCAAAAGATGGGCATCATTGCCGAACTTGACATTGCGGATATGGGGAGGGCATACTCCCTTTGGATGGGCGGTTGGGAAGGCCTGGAGCATCCGGGTTACCCGACCTATGATACCATCCCCGGTGTTAACTCCCGCTGGGGCGACCCGGCCTTTTGGCCTAGCATGTACGTGCCGGCCGGATGGTATGACATGTGGGCAGCGGTAATGGCCGAGGTTGATGATGCCAAGCGCGTAGAACTGATGAAAGACATCGTCAGGCTTGACTATAATGAGTGTCTAACCTTTACCTGGAGAGGGGACGCGCCTTTCGGTGTTAACGACGGAACTTCTCATGGCTTCGTACTTCACGTCGGTGGTGCCATGGACATCTGGTGGCCGGAAGCCGTTTGGAAAGAAAAGGAATAAATAGAGATAGCAAAAGAAAAGGAATATATACATACCGGTGGAGGGGCTAAGTACCGGCTGGCTCCTCCACCGAAGGGAAAGTTTGCAGGTTCGTTCGGATTATCGGCGGGAACGGGCTTTTAATAAAATATAAGAAATTTTACGGTTAATACAAGACTTGTTTTAGCAAACCAGCTAAAGCAAATCAGGGTTATTTCAGGTTGAGGAATGTAGGTCCCACGAGGGTTGACGATACACTGCCTTTTTGAACATGCTGCTAATGACATGCTGGAGGCTTTGAATGGCAGGGTACATGATTCGCCGGGTATTTATGGGTCTCATCGTCATCCTAATAGTGACTATTCTGGTATTTCTGCTGATACGGCTTTTGCCGGGCGACCCGCTTTTAATGTATCTGACCCAGCAGCAATTTAGGGATACGCTTTACGACCCCGCCCAACTGGCACAATTGCAGGAAAGGTTCGGCCTGGACAAACCGCTGCCCATGCAATATATAGACTGGATAGCGGGTATGTTCCGCGGCGATTTTGGAGAATCAATTAGTCTTCAGGAGCCGGTATCGAAGCTGATTCTTGACCGTTTGCCGGTGACCATACACCTGAGCATCATCGGCGCTGTCTTCGCTACAGTTTTCGGCATAGGTATCGGGATAATCTGCGCTCTCAGGCGAGGCACATGGTTAGATAATGTGCTTACGTTCCTGGCCAATATCGGCATAACCATACCCAGCTTCTGGGCAGCCATTATACTCCTTTATATTTTTGGTCTCAAGCTGCACTGGGTGCCCATCGGGGGTTACACCTCACCATTCGAGGACTTCTGGTTAAACACCCGCCAGATAGTATTGCCTGTTTTTTGTTTGTCGCTCTTTGGCCTGGCGGCGAATGCGCGCCTGACGCGCTCCTGCATGCTCGATGTCATCGCCCAGGACTACATTCGCACCGCCTGGGCTAAAGGTTTGAAAGAGCGGGTTATCGTCGTCAGGCATACGATTAAAAACGGCCTGATTCCGTTGATTGCTAATATGGGTTTCCTGGTCGCCGGCCTGTTTGGCGGCTCGGTGATTATCGAGACTTTGTTTAACATTAACGGCGTCGGCAGGTTACTGACAAGTGCCCTTCTCGGGCAGGATTACATGATTGTGCAGGCCAGCACTCTGCTTTTCACCGCATTGATAACATTCTCTAACATCGTAGTGGACATTTCCTACGGCTGGCTTGACCCCAGGATAAGATATGATTAAGGAGTTCTGGTATGGCAGATAGTGCAGACTCTGGAACCCCTTTCGGTGACGATGTCGTATTGGAAGTGCCTTTAAAAAAGTACAGCGAATTCAGGCGTACTGTCTCTGTATTCTTCGGGCGCCCGTTGCCCGTCGTTGGCCTGGTAATCATTGCTATCTTCATTATCATCATTATTTTCGGCCCCTGGATTGCCCGCTATGACCCCCTTGAGACGGATGTCATGAATTCGTTAAGGCACCCCAGCCGCGAGCATCTCCTCGGTACCGACGAACTTGGCCGGGATACGTTAAGTCGATTGATTTATGGCGCGCGTACTTCGCTGTTCATCGGCATTGTGGTAATTAGTATATCTACAGCTATCGGTGTATTGCTGGGGCTTATTGCGGGGACTACCAAGGGAGCAAAACACCATATAATCATGAGAATTACCGACGGACTGATGGCCTTCCCGAGTATCATACTGGCTCTGGTTGTCGCCGGATTGCTCGGCGGCGGCCTGCAGAATATCATTATAGCTCTGACCGTTGGTATGGTAGCACCAATTATCCGTATCACATGTGGGATGGCCCTTTCTATCAACGAAAATGACTATGTTTTAGTCGCACGGGCTATTGGTACGAGTAAGATGCGCATAATGCTGAGTGAAATCTTACCCAACTGCTTTGCCCCAATACTGGTGATGATGACGATGGGTATCGGGTCCACCATCTTGGCAGAGGCGGGTTTAAGCTTTCTGGGGGTAGGTATCACCCCACCGACACCGGTCTGGGGCCGCATGGTAAACGACGGCTATAAATTTCTTCTAACCAATCCCGAGTTGTCCATGGCGCCGGGGCTGGCAGTGATGCTGGTGGTCTTCGGTTTCAACATGATGGGGGATGGCCTTCGCGATGCACTTGATCCAAGGCTCAGAGGTGTAGTCTAGGAAATCCGGATCAATAAGGAAAACGATGTGAACACTCTGTTACAAGTTGAAAATCTCAAGACCTATTTCCGAACGTATCGGGGGATAGTCAAAGCGGTGGACAATGTTTCCTTTTACGTTAATGATAAAGAAATAATCGGGCTGGTGGGAGAAAGTGGCTGCGGCAAGTCCGTAACCATGCTCTCCGTGATGCAACTGATTCCCACACCGCCAGGCAAGATAGTCGGCGGGAAGGTTATCTTTGAGGGGCAGGACCTGCTCCAGTACAAAGCTAAAGGCGACCAGATGAGTTCCATCCGCGGCGGGAAGATAGCCATGGTATTCCAGGAGCCGATGACCTCGCTTAACCCGGTATTAACTATTTGCCGGCAGTTAACCGAGACGCTGGAACGCCATCTCAGCATGGACACCCATGCGGCGAGGATACGAGCCATCGAACTTCTGAAGCTGGTAGGCATCCCTGCGGCAGAAAACCGCATCGATGCCTATCCTCACCAGTTTAGCGGAGGCATGCGTCAGAGGGTGATGATTGCCATGGCGCTTTCCTGCAACCCCAGAATCATTATCGCTGACGAGCCCACCACCGCCGTGGACGTCACTACACAAGCACAGTTGCTGGAACTTATGAAGGAAATGGTGGACCGATATAACACCTCACTCGTTATTGTTACACATAATCTGGGCGTGGTCGCTCAATATGCTCAGAGAATTTATGTCATGTACGCCGGGCATATCGTGGAATCAGGCCTGTCTGATGATATATTCGAAAATCCCCGCCACCCGTATACCATCTCCCTACTCAAATGCGTACCCCGGCTGGACGAAACAATAGAAAAAAGGAAACTGATACCTATCAAGGGTTTGCCCCCTAAGCTTATTGATATGCCGGAATACTGCCCCTTCTTGCCCCGATGCGCATACAAGATTGAAAAATGCAAGACGGGGCCGGTTTCTGTACTGCGAGAGGTGGGTAATCAGCATTATATATCTTGTTTCGTCGATAGCCAGGAGAAGATATGACAATAGAGCAGAACGATTCCGTAGTGCAGGTAAAAAACTTAAAAATGTATTTTACGATTACCCGAGGGCTCTTACGCCGCAAGGTGGGTGAAATTAAAGCTGTGGACGATGTCAGTTTTATCATCAGGAAGAATGAGACCCTGGGGCTGGTGGGAGAAAGCGGCTGCGGCAAGACGACCGCAGGCCGCTGTATTTTACGGCTTTATACTCCTACCGCAGGTTCAATTATATTTCTCGGGCATGATATATCTACTGTGCCGGAGCACCAAATAAGGCCATTACGTAGCCATATCGGTGTTATTTTTCAAGACCCTTATAGTTCTCTCAATCCCCGGCACTCAGCAGGCACGATTGCTGGCAGGCCTTTAATCATCCATCAAATGGTCAACAATAAAAGAGAATATGATGGTAGAGTTGCTGAGCTTTTTAAGCTGGTGGGACTTGACCCCAGCATGATGGACCGCGTTCCTCATGAATTCAGCGGCGGTCAGCGACAGCGCCTGAGCATAGCGCGCGCGCTTGCGTGCAGCCCTTCACTTGTTATCTGTGACGAACCTATTTCCGCATTGGACGTATCGATTCAAGCCCAGATAATCAACCTACTTGAAGAGCTGCAGGAAAGACTAGGCTTGGCATACCTCTTTATCGCCCATGACCTGGCTGTCGTCCAGCATATCTCCGACCGTGTGGCGGTCATGTACCTCGGGCGTATCGTGGAGATATCTAATTCAAGGGAGCTTTATAAAAACCCGCTGCATCCGTATACTAAAGCTTTGCTCTCGGCGATACCGATACCTAATCCGCGAATTGAGAGGACACGCCATCGTATTATACTTAAAGGCGAGGTCCCTAGTCCGGCCAATCCGCCGGGCGGTTGTCATTTCCATCCGCGTTGTGTTCTGGCAACATCCGAATGCGCTCAGGTAAACCCACCCCTTAGAGATGTAGGCAACGGTCACGAGGTAGCCTGTACCAGGGTGTAATATTAAGAGCGAAAGGAGAAATTTCGTCGTCGAACGAAGGAGTGGTACTACTCGGAGGATGGTTCATTATTGGCATAATAACCTCGGATAGGCGGGCTCTACCAGGGGAGAATCAGGTAAAGTCTGGTGTTAGCGCCCCTACCATTGGCAGTCTGATACACAATTGGTTAAGTGGTATCCTGCCTGTCCATAATCCTTAATAAATCCGATTCGCGATGTTATTTCTACCCTGTTCTGTCCTATCCTGCTTACGGCGGTATTACTGATATTAAAAAAATCTTGTTTAAAGGAGCAAACGATGGCTGGAGGCTATATGGGAAGACTCCTGTGGGTAAATCTTTCCACGGGAGAAATAAAAGTTGAGCAACTTGATGAGAGTCTTTACCGGGATTTTATCGGTGGCTATGGCCTGGGCGCCAGAGTACTTTACAGTCGCCAGAAAGGCGGTGTGGATGCGCTGGGACCGGATAACATCCTGGGTCTGCTTACGGGGCCGCTTACCGGAACGCCGGCTATCAGCGGCACCAGGTATACAGTTGTGGGAAAGTCGCCGCTGACGGGGGGTTGGGGAGATGCTAACTCCGGAGGCCATTTCGGCCCCAAGCTCAAGTTCGCCGGCTATGACGGTGTGTTCTTTACCGGCATCGCGGATAAACCGGTCTACCTGCTTTTGAACAACGGTAAAGCCGAGATAAAAGATGCCAGGGAATATTGGGGTAAAGACACGTATTACACGGAGGACACCCTAAAGTCGGAATATGGCAGCGCCGCTGAGGTTGCCTGTATTGGTCCGGCCGGAGAAAAGCTCTCCCGTGTCGCCTGCATTATCACCCGTAAAGGAGATGCCGCCGCACGCTCGGGGCTGGGAGCGGTGATGGGTTCGAAGAAACTGAAGGCGGTGGTTGCCATGGGCGACCAGAAAGTGCCCCTGGCCGATAGCGAAGCTGCCGACAGGCTGAGAAAAGAGCACTGGGAATATTTAAAGATGGGGATGGGTGGCGGAATGAACATGTACGGCACCTCCGGGCATGGAGATACATCAGCCCTGAGCGGTGATACCCCTATTAAAAACTGGGGAGGCATCGGGGTTATCGAACTGCCTGATGTCACCGGTCTCAACAAAGATAAGATGATTGCCAACCTGGACCACCGGACAGGCTGCTGGCAATGCCTGGCGGCTTGCAAGGCTGTCCTTAAAAACGGCATCCAGTATCCCTATCCAGCCGGGACTAAAAGACTGGAGTACGAAACTATTGGTGCTTTTGGGGCGAATTGTAAGAACACTAATGCCGAGTCCATAATTATGGCCAGTCATCTCTGCAACAGCTACGGCATGGATACCATATCCGCCGGAAGCATCATCGCCTTCGCTCTGGAACTTTATGAGCACGGCATTATCACTAAAAAGGATACCGGTGGCATCAACCTCAAATGGGGCGATCCCGATGCCCTCGTCGCCATGACGGAGAAGCTGGTAAAACGCGAAGCAATCGGAGATATCCTCGCCGAGGGAGTTAAAAACGCTGCTGAGAAAATCGGCAAAGGCGCCGAGCAATACGCCGTACATATCGGCGGGCAGGAGCTGGGCATGCACGACCCCAAGCTCGGCGGGCGCCCCTTTCAATTCCCCCGCCACCCGACGGGTACCGTGTACAAGATGGATGCCACACCGGGCCGCCATACCGGAGCATTCGGGCCTGACGGCTTTGAAAGGCACCTCAATAACTCCATGGGCACCTGTCTATTCTTGTTCCTTTCTCCTTTGCCTAAAGACCCAACAACACCCCTCCCCTTCGCCGCCAGCATGATGAAGGCCGTGACCGGCTGGGACCGTTCTCTGGATGAGTTGCTTGAAGCCGGTGAAAGGATTGGTACTATGCGGCATGTCTTTACCCTCCGCGAAGGCATCAATCCCCGGGAGCGCTTCGTGCATAACAGGATAATCGGGCGGCCACCGCAGAAAGATGGCCCGCTAGCCGGCGTATCGCTGGATATCGAGGAGGAAACTGCCTGGAACCTGGGTGCCCTGGACTGGGACCGGGTGACGACCAAACCCAGCCGGAAGAAACTGTTAAAACTAGGACTGGATGACGTGGCAGCAGATCTCTGGCCGCCGCCAGTGGCTCCTGGGTTCGATCCGTCGAGATGATAAGAACCGACTCGTAACATAAGCGGGTATCACCAGAGTTAAAAATACGGGGATATAGTCCATTGCCAAAAGGGGGTTAGCGTGCCAAAAGGGATAATTGTTTACCTCTCCTACACCGGAAACACCAGGCAGATTGCCCGGGCAATATACAGAGGTATGAATCCGCTCATGGACAGGTGCGGTATCGTCAAGCTGCGCCAGACCAACCCGGCGGACCTGGTGGGTTATGACCTGATAGGTATCGGCAGCCCGGTGCGGCTTGGCAAAATGCCCGTCGAGCTCAAGGATTTTATCGTAAAAATGGATTCGCTGCAAGGAACGCACTGCTTCGTTTTCAATACCCATGCGGCACTGCCGGTCGGTTTCATGAGAGAGTGCGTGACCGCTTTGAAAGATAAAGGACTGGTCGTTATCGGTTTTAAAAACTGGTACAGCGCCGTATATCTCCCCTATGTTCCCAAGCCATATTTCACCGATGGTCATCCGGATGAAATCGACCTCAAAGAAGCCGAGCAATTCGGGCGGGAAATGGTGCTATACAGTCGCAAAATACATCAAGGCGAGAGCGACCTAATCCAGCGCCTGCCTGAAGGTAAAGAGTACGATAGGATTTACGGCGCTCAAATGACGGGCGCCCTACCCGTGGATGTGATGAAAGCACGCGCCCAGGGATTCAGCATAAACATGGAAAAGTGCACCCGCTGCAACTATTGCGTGGAACTCTGCCCCACGAACAGTATCGATTTCTCGGTAAACCCGCCAGTTTTTAAGAGATGCGACCAGTGCTGGATGTGCGAGCAGACCTGCCCGGAGGGCGCTATATCATTCAACTACCCGCCGCTCCTCAAATCCCACAACGTTATCGTGGAGCAGAGGTTTGTCCCGGCCCTCAAGCTCGCGGAAGAACTAGGCCGTTTCCGGCCGTTGGTGAAGCCTGAAGACATAGGGTGGGAGACACCTCTATTTATTACTAACAAGCCGCCGCGTTTTAAAATTATGCAATAACCCGAGGGCTTTATTCACGTTGAACTAATGATATCGCCTTCAAAAAAATACCCAATAAGAGAAGGGAGATGTTATATGGCTAAAGAAAACTTGGAGCAGAAAGTTAAAGACCTGGAGGCAAAGCTTACGGCCGTAACCGATATACAGGAGATAGAAAAACTGCAGAGGATATACGGTTTTTACCTGGATAACCGTATGTGGGATGACGTTGTGGATTTATTTTCCGATAATACCGAATCGCTGGAGATAAGCGATAGCGGCGTGTACCTGGGGAAAGCCGGGGTGAGGAGATTTTTCAAGGAATTCATGGGGAGAGGCGGCTTGCCGCCCATGCCCGGAGCCCTAGGGACACACATGCAGCACCAGGGAGTAGTCAACCTAGACCCGGGGGGTGTTACCGCCAAGGGAAGATGGCAATGCGTCATCTGGCTGGCTACGTCCCTGAATAATAAGCTATCGGCAGGGCTGGGTCACGGCGTCTACGAGGATGAATACATTAAAGAAAATAAAACATGGAAATTCAAAAAAATGCATTTCTACTTGGTGTTCCGGACCCTGCTGGATGAAGGATGGGTGAAGACACCGGTGGTGCTTTCCATGGCTAAGGGAAGCGCTGATTTACCCACTACCGTCTATAAACCTTACCCGTCCGGTTATGTTATCCCCTTCCACTTTAAGAACCCCGTAACCGGGAAGTAGAGAGGCGAGAAAAAATGACAGAGACCAAATATGGGAAGTATATTATTTCCAAACCTAAGATAGTAACACAGCTGGCGCATCACTCCAAGGAAGCCGCTTACCCCTGGAAGTTCCCGGCAGAAGTGTACCTGGATGGTGACATTGTGCCAGGATGCCCGGTATGGTTCGATATTAACTGGATTTTCGATACACACCTACCATCCGTTCCCGACTGGATTAAACCGCATAAACACGACCAGAATGAAATCCTTCTTTTTGTTGCCACAAACTCGGAAGGTAAACTGGGCGGAGAAATTGAGATATCAATAGGCAAGGGAAAGGACAGGGAAAAGCACACTTTCAGCCACACAACCGCCGTTTTCATCCCGGCGGGAATAACACACTGCCCGATTGTCTATAAAAGCGTCGATAAGAAAAAACCGCAAATGATGATGGCTTTACTATTCAATCCGGATTACACTTAACCGAGTTTCCTGGCTTAACCCGTGTGCCAAGTTTTAATAGCAGGGTACGAGGTTCTGTTTGCTTTTAGTTGTGCAAGAATACCTCGTAACCTCACTCCCTTTTGTAACCTCACCCCCTAACCTCCTCTCCAACCAGCTATATTGAACCAAGTCCATGAAGAACTGGTCGGAGTGGGGGAAACCAGAAGAGAGGGGGCTGCGCTCCCTCTAGCCGCGCACTCCCCTATTATAATGGGGAGAGAGAAAATTTAACGAGACGGTTATATGCGGCGAGGGGTACGTTAGAATATCAGACAAATGCGAATAGCACCAGTTACGATAAGCAGATTTTAAAAAAGAGCCTGCTTGCCTATTCTAACTATAAAGTTATTCCTCCCGCCGTTAATCCGGGTAGGCGGCGATAGCGTCTACTTCAACCTTGAAATTTTTGGAGGCAAGCCCCTCTACGACAGCCAGGGTTCCGGTGCTGGGCTTTTCTTTTAAACCGGGCGCATATTTATAGCATTCATCATGGAACTTGCGAATCACCTTAACCGGGTCGGCGGCACCTTTTTTCATGTAAATGGTATGCTTTACCATGGCGCCGATATTTAAGCCAAGCTCTTCCAAGGCGGCGTTCATCTTACGCACCACAACCTCTATCTGGACAAAAATATCATCATCCACGTCACCACCCTTGCTGAAATCCATTGCCTCCGTGCCGGAAAGAAAGATAATTTTTCCTACCGATAAAGTCTTGCTGATGTCCATCGACATCTCACCGTATAAAGTACGCTTAAAGTTATCCATGCTGTTCCTCCTTTATCTTAGTTATTCCGGGCTCCTGTATCTATTTTCATAGCTTGTATTCTTCAAATTCATACCGGCAAGGCTGTCCCCAGGCAACGTACATCACCTTATCCTCGGGGATCATAATTACCGAAGCCAGCGTCTCTCCCCGGGGCATCTGGGGGTTCATATGGGCACATATCGAGTTGGGGTAGTTATTATGGTCAGCCATGAACTCCATCATCAACTCAACGGTAAGGTCTCCATAGTGCCTTTCCATGAGTCTTTTTATCCGCTGCACCCGAATGTAGCTGTCACCTTCCATCAAACCAAAGGTGCCGTCACCCCTTTTCAGTCTTTCCGTGAGGTAATGGTTGGAGTGAACGAACATATCGGCTTCAGGCTGCAGCACGTTAAAGTCATCGGGCCTGGTCTCAATAGCGATAATGTCCCCTTCCGCGCTAGCGAAGGTATAATTCAAGATACTACGCCCCGAGGCGCAAACGACCCCTAGGGCGTCGCCGATTCTCTTCTGCCGCATCGCCCGCAAGATGACACAGCAACAGGGCACGTTAAGGGCCTGGTCTTTAACCGGACTTAACATTACGTTCAGAGTCATTGCTACTCCCGCGGAGTTCAGCAACACCTCGCAGGCGCCGCCAAAGACAAGCGATAGCTGTTCCAGATTGTCATTGTACTTTTTCCTGACCAGATCTATCGACAAACCGGCATTGAGGTCGAAGTTCTGGCCGATGATTGTCTTACCGCCCCTTGTCACCTTACCCGTAGCGGCAAAAGACGTGCAAAGACAGGTTACACGCTGGTAATATATGCCTAACTCAAACCGGCACATCAGCATTAAAATCTCATCAAACGGGACGCCGGCACCTTCCGCCTGTCCCTTCATCATCTCAATCAGCTCCGGGTCAAAACGCTCTACCGAGGGCAAATATTTACGGGCATTGGCCAAGATTTCCGCCTTGCTGACTTTCCGCACCATGCCGATGTTAACGATAAGCTCATTAATCGATTTGATAATATTATTCCGGCAAGCTACGCCGTACTGCTTCCCGATTTCATAAGGAGTGCCACTGCACTCATGGACCGGTAACTTCCTGCTATCTTTCATTTGCCTTCCCTTCAATGCCTGGCGTCTTGTTACTTGGCATCTTTACATGGCATCGTAGACAATTTTTCCGCCGGCAACAGTCATCAATGTCCGTATATCCGTTATTTTATGCGGCTCCACATTCAATATATCCTCGTCAAGAATACAGAAATCAGCCACTTTACCGGGTTCTATAGAGCCTTTGACCTGTTCCATGTGGTCCTGCCAGGCTCCTTCTATGGTATACATCCGGATAGCCTGTTCGCGGCTAATACGCTGGCCAGAGTCAGCAGACAAGTCTCCTGGTATAGACTCCCTTAAAACGGCTGCCTGTATCCCCTGTTTCCAGTCCGGGATAGTCACAGGAGCATCAGAGCCGCCGGAAACATGTACGCCTGCCTCCATCAGTGTTTTTAAGGGCAGCAGCTTCGTGGCACGTTCTTTGCCAACGGAAAAAGCTATAGGACCGGACATGACATTTGCCAGCACCGGCTGTACCGAAACACCGATATGATATTCGGCCATGCGTCTGGCGCTTTTCCCTGGAACGAAGTCACCATGAATGATGTAATGGCGGAGGTCCTTTGGCTGCTCCTGCTCTGCCCTGACAAAACCATCAATACAGGCATCGATGGACCTATCGCCGGTAGCATGAACACCTATTTGAAAACCGAGTTTGTGGGCATGGGCGACAATATTCCTCAGCTCCTGGCAACGCTGCTCGTCCGTCTGCCCTGAAAAAATAAGAGCCCCGTTACCGCCACCCGTATAATCTTCATACATCCAGGCGGTTTTCATCGGCGGTATGCCGTCGGCAAAAAGCTTGATTCCGGCTATCCTCAGCCATTTATTGCCAAAACCAGTGTGTATCCCGATTTCCGGCAAACCCTTGAGCAGTTCCTCAGGATGGTAGCGGCCGTAGGGAGTAAAGAGCAGCAAGATGCTAACCCTTACCGTGAGTTTGCCCTCATTATTCAGGTCGTTATAGATGCTGATACATTCAGAATCCCATAGCCCCCCATAAACCAGAGCTCCAGCCGGGCCCAGACTCGGCTCGGTGATGCTGGTTATCCCCAGAGTATTAAGTTCACGCATGGCGGTGAGTAGCGCCTGTTTCTTTTGCTCCCTGGTCAAGAGAGGCACAACGCCGGTCACCAGATCGTCCGTGAGCATCCCCCGCACTAAACCGGTAAACTCGCCGGTGACCGGGTCTTTGACAACCTCACCACCACGGGCAAATGGGGTGTCTTTATGGATTCCTGCCAGGTTCCAGGCCCTGGTGTTAAATAGAACGATACGTTCGCCGCGAAAGGGAATAGCCCCGATGTAGACAGGGTTATCCGGAGATATCCGGTCTAAATCCCAGCGTGTGGGGTACCGGCCCGAGTTTTGCTGACACTCGTTAAGCAATACCGGGTCGAGTCCCATACCTCGTATCCACTCGCCGGGCTTGGCCGACTTTGCTTTCTCACCTATGGTATTAACAAGGTCGTCGATGGATTTTACCGCCGGGTAACTGACATCGAGCACTACCGGAGGTCTTGTACCACCAAAAAGAGAGGCATGTATATGAGCATCGTTAATGCCCGGAAGCACGGTACTGCCTTGAAGGTCGATTTTTCGGGTCTTTTTGCCTGCCAGGGCTATAATCTCTTCATGGCTGCCAACCGCCAGGATTATACCGTCTTTAACCGCTATGGCGCGGGCAATAGAAAAATTCTTATCTACCGTGACGACTTTTCCGTTGAAAACAATCAAATCCGCTAGCGCCGATTCTAGCGGCGACCTGTTTGACGCCATGAATATCACCTCTCAGGTTGGACCGAAAAGACCTGTTGTTTTCCAGAGATAACGCCCCATCAGATTCTAAAAATTAAATTACACTCACTCTCCGTTCATTGTCAATTGAAATAAGCATATTGGGGATAAAATTGCACATATTGTGTTATTCAGGGAACGAGGCATATATTTCAGGTAACGCAAGTACGTATCACTATTCCACCCAAATTATTAGGATTTGCCTTCATTTACATGACCGGCGGACATACAAGTTCCATCGCCTGCTTCACAATATGTGCAATTTGTCTAGCGTTACGCTCATTTTTCTTGACGGTAAGAAGACGATAATTATATTTTATTAATTAACTCTTATCCTGCTGGAGATAGATGTTCTCTTAATAAATACTCTAAGCACAGAGGCAATGTATCATGAAGATAGACATGCGCTATGCCGACACCGTTTTCTTGAATGGGAAAGTCATTACAGTAGACGGGGATTTTTCAATCTGCCAGGCGGTAGCCACCAAGGACGGTATCATCGTAGCCACGGGCAGAAATAACAACGTCAGGTCTCTGACAGGTAAAAACACGCGGGTTATCGACCTTAAAGGCAAGACGATGCTCCCCGGTATTAACGACTGCCACACACATGCGGCTTTATTCGGTGGTACGAGGCCGCCGCTGATGCTTGACCTCACCTATCCGACGGTAAAATCAATCAAAGACATCGTCAAGTTAGTTGCGGAAAGAGTTAAAACGACCCACCCCGGGGATTGGATAAGAGGGTTCGGCTGGGACGAAGGGTATTTAGAGGAATGCCTGCAGGACAGGACACACCACCCCACGCGATGGGATCTGGATGTCATATCCCCGGACAACCCTGTCTGCCTGGGCGACTTTTCCGTGCACTCCCTCTGGCTGAACAACAAGGCGCTGGAACTGGCGGGTATCACCACGGACACGCCAGTCCCGGTGGGCGGAGACATTGTTAAAGACCCCGAGACAGGCAAGGTCACGGGGATAATCAACGAGCTTGCCGCCCAGGGAATGGTCATGAAGGTCATACCACCGTGGACCAGGGCGCAGAAGAGATCTGCGATAGTTACCGCCATTAAAATTTTCAACGAGCTGGGCATTACCAGTATTACCGAGGGCGCGCTGGGGCCTGGAGGCGTGGGCTACCAGGGAGGACTGCTCGACTCAGAGTGCATCGGGGTCTATAACGACCTCTATGATGAAGGCAAGCTAGACATCCGCGTGAATATATTCTATCTTTTCGGCGAGTACGGAGCTTGCTCCTATAAAGATTTCCAACAGATTATCCCCGCACTGGGCATACACTCTTGCTTTGGCAACGATTGGATAAAGATCGGCGGAGTGAAGATATTCGCCGACGGCATCCCTCCGAACAAGACCGCCTGGGTAAGTGAGGAGTACGCTGGAGGAGGGCGGGGCAGCCTGGTGGTGCCGGGTAACACGGAGCAGGAACGCCGTGAAGAACTTGACAGGATGATAAAGCTGGCTCATCATCATAACTTCCAGGTAGGCGTCCACGCCATCGGTGACATGGCGATAGCCGCCACCGTCGACAGCTTCATCGAAGCTGAAAAGAATGAACCCAAAGGTTTGAGGCACTACATTGTACATGCCGACTTCATCTCGCCCGAATACGCTGATAAGGCGGCCAAAAACAATATCGCCATCTGTGCCCAGCCCGGTATCCAGTGGACCCTTGCCGACGCTAGCTCCTATCTAGTCGGCATCGAGCGGGCAGCCCAGCAGTGGCCGTACAAGACCATTCTTGATGCCGGCGCGCGTCTCACCGGCAGCTCCGATACGCCCTGCATCGCCCCCCACTGGCTGCAGGGTATTCAGTCTGCCCTATTAAGGGAGTCTAAAGCCACCGGCAAGGTAAACAATCCTGCCCAACGCATCAGCCGGGAACAGGTTATCCGCATGTACACGATATCTGCTGCCTGGCAGGACCACATGGAAAACCGGAAGGGCTCTATCGAACCGGGGAAGCTGGCCGACCTGTGCGTCGTGGGAGAGGATATTCTAGGCGTGGAGGCGCACAGCATAAAGGACATTCCTATAATGATGACGGTGGTCGGCGGGCAGGTAGTCTATGAAAGTGATGATTTTTAGGTCGGTGAGAGCCGGAGAGGCAGGCTAGCTCATCTCGTAGCGGTTAGACAGGCTACAACAAATAAAAAAGGGGCGAATATGGCAAAAGTAAAAATTACCGTGGTCAAGACATCAAATTATAACGAAATGTTCGGAAAAAATCTTCCAGCGAACATCGACAAAGCCATGCTTAAGCCGCAATGCCACGTCTTCAAGACCGGGCAAGAGTTCATTTTAAGCACCGATAGTGACGCGCCTCCCTCGCAGAGCTGGGAAAACTGTCCGGCAGGCTTTTGTCCCTGGGCTTATGCTGATATCCAGAGGGATATCACCCATATACTCTTCGGCGGCTCTTATCCGTGGATAAAGGATAATGGAGTGACTATCTCATGCTGCACGGACGGTTTAAGACCGGTTATCTTTAAGATTGAGAGAATTGCCGATTGACCACCGGAGGGGGAAGCGTCTCACGGGCCGATTACGGCATTTCCTGACTGATAATGTTGTCCGCGTTTTTCTGCAAAGTCGGATATACTAGAAAGGATTGAAAATATGAGTACACGTAAATACAGCAAATACCTCATTTCTAATCCCAAGCTTGTTCGCGAACTGGTATATCATGACCTTAAAAACGTATCAGGCTTTACCTTTCCCGATGAAATATACCTGGACAAAGATATCCTCGAGGAAGCCAACCACTGGCTGGATATCACCTGGATATGGGACAAGACCACTCCCCGGGAGCTGCCCGGCGCCCATTCCCATAAATTTGACGAGATTGTCCTCTTGGTTGGCTCCAACGCCAGGAACCTGAGAGATTTGGGCGGGGAGGTGGAGTGGGGTATGGGCGAAGGCAAAGACGCAGAGACCTACCTGATTACCGCCACCACCCTGATTTACGTCCCCAAAGGGCTGGTTCATGGACCCCTTGTTTTCAAGAGGGTGGATAGACCCATATTGAATATCGCTATCGGCATCAATACCGGAAAGTACGCCTGAAGTCAGGATGATATTGTTGATATAGGTGAAGAACTGTCACCGACAGCGGATACCCTCAATATTGAGCAGCAAATATGCCTTCGACGGTTTTCAGGAGTTCAACATTTGCTCTAACTAATGCTACCTTCTCTTAAGTTTTAAAACTGGCGGACATGGGTTACAGGGAAGCACTGCGAACAGATGAAACACTGGGGAAAGGCCTTAAGGTGTACAAAGGCGAGCTGGTATATGCGCCCGTAGCTAGATCACTGGGTTTATATTATACTTCTTTAGAGGCTTTTTAATTTATTCTTCCAATACGGTACTCAAGAATTTGAATAAGCAGGCAATTATTAAATCGTGTAGAAATAACGGACGTATTAGTATTTTGTCTTAAAAAAAAGATGGAATTGGCAAGCCCATAGGTAGTAAAACGATATGTTGAAGACCTTCGTCAATTTCTCGATAGCAGAGAATTGATGGAACGAAGAGCATTTATAAAGAGTTACGTGAAGGAAATCAAAGTTGTTGGAAACGAGGGACACATCAGGTATACCTTCCCAATACCTCCGGATAATCACGAGGAAGAGGGGTTGGGAGTTCTGCCTATTGTACGGTATGGTGGAGCTGAGGTTACAATAGGTAGAACTCCAAAGACCTTTGACCTGTGTTTTACCCTTATAATTTAAACGGTTTGTGTTGTTCCCAAAAAAGGACCGCCATACCGCAAGCCTAAAACCTAAGCGTAAACTCTATGTGCAATAAAGGAACCTTTTTATCCCAGTCACAAACCGCTATTCTGTTACCTTTGAGGGGGAAGAACACGTCACGGGATGGACTTCAGAAGTGGAGTGACTGGGTAAGGTTTGTTATAATGTGGGCTCGATGGCGTTAGAAGAATAGTTTTTATCGATTAAGAAGACGCTTGAAGACGCATATCTCAGTCATGAGGAACCCTGGAGGCAATCTGGTATGTCCGGGCCTTTGGAACAGTGGGTTTCTTTGAGAAAACCTGTTGCCGATTGTATAGACAAATCAGGATCGTTCCTCGATAATTAAACACACCCCCACATTCTAGTACCGACTTATCTTTGGCTTTCCCAGAAATAAGACTCCCTCAGGCACTTGGTTGCGGCGAATTCTAAGCCTGGAAACGTAATTTGACCATTTGGAACAATTTTGGAGCTTCCTCTTCTTGTTTTCCAGATCGATCTGCCTGATTAAACGATATTCTCTTGCTTCTTTTATATACTTATCCTGTTTGTACTGAGCCTCAATGCCAGATGGTGTAAAACCAAAAAGGTCATCCATATAAGTCCTCCCTACTTTAAAGTCTTCGAACGTGCGTTCTATATACGCAAGGTTTTCCATGGTTTTCCCTTTTGATATCCAATTCATTGGATTTTCCTCCCCGAAAAACGCTGCTCATTTGACAACATTTATTATTGCCGATGGCAATCAAACCTGCTATAATGCTTATGTTGGTTATATTATAAAGCAAATAATCTAACCTGTCAATAGTCTTTAGGGGGTTATTTTTGATGAATGAAGAAATATTTGAAGCAAGATTTGTTACAAAGACCGGCTGGCTCTGTCTTGATTATGCTAACACAGTAGATTGGCATGCCAGTGCCAATCCTCAAGAAACGTTATCCACTTATCTTGACCTAGTCCAGTGGGCAAAAAACGTAGCAATTATATCTGCCGCCGATGCAGACTCTTTACTTGTTGCAAGTGAAAAAGAGCCAGAAGCTGCTCGAACGACTTTGAAATGTGCAATAGAATTGCGGGAAGTCTTCTATCGCATCCTCTCAAACAAAGCCAGAGCTATCGACATTAGTGCGGACGATCTTACGATGCTGAATGAGGAGATAAAAAAAATGCTACCTAATCTTAGGCTGGCTCGGAACAATGAGTATTTCGCCTGGGATTGGACTGTTAGCGTTGAACGCTTAGATTCCATTCTATGGCCTGTGATCTGGTCAGCTGTCGAACTTCTAACCTCCAAGGCCTTAGAGAGAGTCGGGCAATGTGCGGACGAGAGAGGCTGCGGTTGGCTTTTCTGGGACAGCAGTCGCAATAGAACTAGGCGCTGGTGTGATATGCAGGACTGCGGTAACCGCGCTAAATCCCGTCGTCATTACAGGAGGTCCCGGATCTCAACAGAAAAATGGATAACACTATGACATTGCCAACTTAATGAAGACTAAGGGGGCTTTCTTCTCTACGAATTCTCGATTTACGGTAAAATGAAAAATATTTAATACGTACCCTCGCTCACACTCCCAGTAATAGGCATATTTGTTAGGAAAAAACGCAATGTGAGCCGGGTAAGCTCTGAAATGCAAGCCGAAGATGAAACTCCAATCGCCGGACAACTAGAGGAATGTCACGCATATGCAAAATCCAAAGGTTGGGAAGTGGTCCATGTCTACAAGGATGAAGGCTTTACTGGACGCAATACAGACCGTCCGGCATTTCAGCAGATGCTAGCAGACGCTCACCAAAAACCCATACCTTTTGAAAAGATTATCGTTTGGAAAGGAAGCCGTATAGCACGCAATACTGAGGATAGACTAGCCTGTCAGTCATTGTTAGCTCGAAAAGGCATTGATATAGTTTCAGTTAAAGAGCCTGAATTCGAAGGCTCTATTAAAATACTTATGCTGCCTATTATGGCAGCAATAGATGAATACCAGAGCTATATTATAGGCGAAGATACCTTAAGAGGCATGAAAACACTTGCCAGACAAGGCTACAGTCCAGGTGGCAGACCACCAAAAGGATATAGAGCGCGCCGCGAGCCGATAGGATTTAAAAAGAATGGTGAACCCCTCGTCCGTGTCGTATGGGAACCAGACCCGGAATGGAGAGAGAAGGTTTTAAAAGCGTTTCATATGTTAGCTGAAGGGCGTAGCTCCGAAGATATTATCAAAGAGACTGGCGTCGTAAAAGACGCATCAGCCGTAAGTACAAATTTCGGCAATCGCACCTTTATTGGTAAAAGGGTTTTTAATGTACACCAGCGAAAGAATGGCAGAGTAATTATAGTTCCACTAAGTGATCCCGATGTAATCTGCGTTAACGCACATGAAGCCATTATCTCAGAGGAATTATTTAACCGGGTACAGGCGATAATAGAGCAACGCCGTCCACAGCCAAGACAAATAAGGGCTTCAAAACATGACTTCGTACTATCAGGCTTGCTATGGTGCGACAAACACAATTGCACCATCACCGGAAGTGGTAATAAGGAACGCAGTTATTATGTATGCGAATCATTCAGACGGCATGGTAGAAAGGAATCAGACTGTCCTTCCTTAAAAAAGGAACCGCTAGAAAAGTTCATCCTAGACATTCTAAAGCAAAAGATATTCTCATTACAGCGAATAAAAGAAGCCGTTAAATACATGGTTAAGACGACACGGGATGAGAGTAAGAACATAATGAATGAGTCAACCGCTCTGAAAGCCAGGATGGCCAAACTAAAAAGAGAAATTGACGGTTTAAATCAGGGTATGATTAAGTCGGGGTTATTCCCACAAAGCACCATGAAACTTATCACAGAACGTGAATTTGAAATAGGTACGCTGGACAAGCAATTGGCAGAGATAAAGAAGAACAGCGGAAATGAAAAACATATGCTGAGTAAGCTCACCCTTGATAAAAAGGCTATTTGGGATATTCAGCAACAAGCCTATTCGATATTAGATGGTGAATCACCAGACAACCTGCGGGTATTCTTACGAAACTATATAGATGTAATAAAAATATCGGGGAACTCAATGAACATTCATTTCAAATTCCGTGAGTTCCCCGAGAGTAGCCAAGATATGGTAGCGGGGGTTGGATTTGAACCAACGACCTCCGGGTTATGAGCCCGACGAGCTACCACTGCTCTACCCCGCGCCGAAGTGCAATCTTAAGTATATCGGTTGAAAGCACGCGTGTCAAGCATGGGAAGAGAAGAGAAGAAGCGGTGGAGCCCCCTCTCTAACACCTGTAATGTAAACGTCTTTATGCCTTCGGCGGTAGCTCCGCGGCGCGCTTGCGGTAACCTTCCAGATAGCGGCGCGCGAAGCGATCGCGGCCCAGAATAAGGTCGGCGGAGAGCACCGCGGGCATGACCTTGGCGGCGTCGGCAATCAGGGCGGTCCCGCCCGCCTCGATGACCATCGCCAACCAGGCATTGTTCAGGATCTGGCGGTCGGGCATACCGAAAGAGATATTGCTGGCGCCCATCGTCATGTTCACGCCGATTTCAAGGCGTATCCGGCGCAGGGCGTCCAGGACGTCCCTGGCGGCCTTCGGTTCAGCGCCGATGGCGTAGGTCATAACGTCGATGACCAGGTCTTCCCTGGGGACTCCGGCCTTTTCACAGGCTTCGACGATTCGCTTGGTGATTTCTACCCGGCGCTCCGTGCTCTTGGGGATACCCGCCTCGTCCTGGGCCAGGCCGACCACCGCGGCGCCGTAGTGTTTGATCAGGGGCAGGACGCGTTCCAGGCGGGCTTTCTCGCCGCTGATGGAGTTCACCAGCGGTTTGCCCTTGTAGACCTTCAGGCCGGCTTCCAGGGCAGCGGCGTTGGGGCTATCGATGCAGACAGGGACGTCGACAGTATCCTGGATGATCTTGATAGCTTCGGGGAGCAATTTAACATCATCGACGCCGGGGGCGTTGACATTGCAGTCGAGGATGGTAGCCCCGGCGGCAACCTGTTCGAGCGCTTCTTTCTTGATGATGGAAAGGTCGCCGGCTTTAAGCGCTTCCTGCAGCTTTTTCTTGCCGGTGGGGTTGATACGCTCGCCGATGATGACCGTCGGCCGGTCATAAGAAATGATCACTTCTTTGGTCGGGGTAGATACTTTCGTGTCCATTTATTCTCCTGTTCCAGATACAAGAAATTCAAAGCTAAAAGCTCATGAGTATTATAGCATTTCTACGCCTGGGGATAAAGATTGAGTGACGACTTAAGATACCCAGTTTTATGCTTTGAGCTGGATTAGTACACGCCGTACTCTCTGACGGCTTCCATCATCGCCCGCAGGTTATCGGGGTTGCCCTCGTTCATGCCGGCCGCGCCGGTCAGGATATAGCCGCCGCCGGGGGCACAGGTCTCGATGAGTTTACGGCAGTACTCCTTGACCTCTTTGGGCGACTTAGTATACAGATACGAAGACGGGACGTTGCCGGCGATGCAGGCAGAACTGCCGAGGACCTTCTTCGCACGGGCCATGTCAATGTCCTCAAAGAGCCACAAAGCGGATGACTTCGGTAGGTCCTTGATGACCTCGAGACGGGCGCCGTACCTACCCTCGGCGAAGGGGAAAGGCACCAGCCCCTCCTCGATCATCCCCATCAGCACGCGGCGGTAGGTAGGCCAGTAAAAGGTCTCGAACTGCTTCGGGGACATGAAGCTCTCGTCGCCTTTATGGAGGGGCATAAAAACCATCGGTGAGCCGGTAACGTCCGCCATCGCCACGGCGGAAGCGATCGTTTGCGGGACGAGCCTCTCCATGGCTTCATGCAGCCTTTCCGGCTGGCGGTACATATCCATGACCATGCCCTGGGTGCCGCGCAGCATATCGACGATGTTATCGAACGGCGCGCCGCCCATCGCCCCCCCGCGCAGGTTCGGTATGCCGGCCGCCAGGCAGGCAAGATTGAGACCGGCGATAGCCCTCTGCCACTTAATGACCTCTTTGCCGGCCGCGATCATGGTGCGGAAAGCCCTGGAGACATCGGGATCGGCCATGGCGGCATAAAATGGCAGAGGCACGCTCATCGTGCCGGTCATCGGGGGCAGCTTGCGCAGCGGCTCCAGCGCCCCGACGATGCGCGGCAGGAACACGCGCCACCAGAAATCGGCGGGATTACCCAGGAAGGCGGGGTACTCGTCGGCCTTCATATATTCCTTCTCCACGAACTGGTAGAGGGAGGCGTTGTCCGGCAGGCCGTGGCCGGGCCACTTGTGCAGACGGTGGTCGGTCATCTCCAGGGCTTTACCGGGGAAGACCAGCGACGGGCCGGTGAAGGTGTCCATGTCAAACTCGGCGATGAACTT